>Ga0315914_1011672_pt1 | contig 10425 bp, 2 predicted proteins | sample MpolenodulesMG_FD_203920 | JGI IMG/M metagenome (GOLD analysis project Ga0315914, IMG submission 203920) | Medicago polymorpha root nodule microbial communities from Los Angeles, California, United States - elongated nodules | ecosystem: Host-associated > Plants > Roots > Nodule | place: USA... | reverse complement strand
TTAACAGTCATCTAAACGGTAAGATAAAAAAAAATAAGCAATTTGATTTGATTCGATTGATTTTTAAAATAAAAATCAAGCCAAACGAAACCAATAAGGTTTGGTTGGTTTGGTTGTTGCAGTTTTTTAAAAGACAATACAATGAAAATATATCTTGATTCTTGATACACAAATTAAAATGAATTTCAATTAATTTTAAAATTGCATATTATTTAATTATTTTCTCTTCCCAATTTTTTTTTAAATACTTGAGTGTATCCAAGTATTGTATTCAAATTGTTGTTGTGAGAGACTCCCTCAGATGAATAAAGAAGAATGAATCTTCAATGATCTATTAAGAGATGTCGGCATATCAAATTCTAATGAGGGAGGGGAATAATAGAGTGGAGGAGGTTGGTACAAGATTATGGAATAAATTCATTCCTTTGAAGGTTGTGGTTTTTCTCTAGCGGGTTACACATAATTGTATTCCAGTTATGCATTGGAGGGTTTAAAATTGAAGAAACGATGCAAAACTTATCTTTGAATTTCCAATTTTCTCAAGAATTTGGTATTGTTTAATTAGCTTATTGGTTAGGGGTGAAAACAATGTTTCACAATAATGGAAAACATACTTTTATTTTTTATGTTTTTTATTTTTTTTACTTTTTAGGGTTAATGCAAAGAGGAAGAATTCCAGATGAGAAGTTATTAATTGTATGATTTGTTTGTATGTGGTCGATTAAAGGAAAATTGAAGGGCTATAATCATTTATTTATAAAAATATAATGAACCTTATATCACTTTTATTGATCTAAATGCTTTTTATAAATAGGATCGAAAGGAGTATATTTTTAGATATGAATTGCTCGAGTGGTAATCGAATGATAAGATCTTTGGGATTTGCCATAGATAAATAAAATCGGGAGGAGTATATTTTTGGATATGAATTGCTTATGACGATATCTTTGAGGATTGACCATAGAAAACAATGAAGAAACTCGATCTCGTATATGTCACTTTAAGACTTGGAAACACTTTGAAGCTAAAGTTAAAGTTTGATCAAGAATAAGTTAAAAACTTTTTACTTTGATGACTTTGGAGTTTGGTGACTTTGATGATGTTGAGAAATGACTCAAAATTGTGATGCTGTGAAAGCTGAAAATCGTGGCGCGATTTTCAGTGGCGTGTCGCGATTTTGCTTACAGAATGTATGCTTTGTGCTGAAGGCAAAATCGTGGCGCGATTTGTGCAGGCGTGACGCGATTTCTGGATAAGGTTGTCGTACCTTGGGTCGTACGCATAAATCGTGGCGCGATTTTGACAGATTTGTCACACTATTTAAGCATTCTTTGACCCATTTGTTGATAGAGCTTGGTGAATCTCATGGAAACCAAAGGAGGGAACTTTTAGGGTTTTAGATACTAAAGGTTGAGGGTCTTTGGGTGAGTTCAAAGCTTCAAGATATGAATCTTGGAGAACCAAAAGAGGGGGCTCTTGGGAAAAGGGTTGGTGCCTTTTGGGGAAGATTCATGGGGTTGGGAAACACATGAGTGAAGAGTCTTTTGTGAGCAACTTGGGTGAGTCTTGTGAAACCAAAAGAGAAGATCCATAGTGAAATCAAAGGCTAAGGGTTGGTTCTCCTTTGAGGGTTAGATTCTAGAGTTGGGAAACAATTGTAAACACCTTGGGAGAGTGAAAATTCATGAGTTTCTTGTTCATCATTGAGATTGGGAAAAAATGGGTAGAAATTAGGGTTGTTCTTTGTGAGCTTTTTGAAGCTAATTTCTTGTAACCCATTTGTATCTCCTTGTAAGAACTCATTGATAGTGGATTGGAGAGATCAATCTCTCTCCCAGATTAGGCCAAGTTGGACCGAACTGGGTCAACAATCTTTGGTGTGTTATATTTTCTTTACTCTCTTTAACTTGTTTATTTCTTGGTTGGATTGTGGTTTTGCTATGCACTTGTTGTTGTTTCTTGTGGTTAATTTTTGGTTGTTGGTTGCCATTGATACTTGCTCCACACATCATAATTTGTATTGGTGTGAAATTTGAGTCCGAATCCACAACATATGACTTCAAATTAAATTATTTACATGAGAGATAATGATTGGTTAAGAGTGAGATATGAGCAAAGACACAGAAGTCACAAAACTCTAAAGTCACTCAAGTGAAAGCCGAATCAATCATATCAAATATTGAAGATTCTTATATCTCCTAAATGATTTAGGCTCTATACGAGTACGTCCTATAGACTACGCTGAGTTATGTTGCAATAGACTGGCTAATTAATATTGACTTGATAGTATGAGCAAGAAGACGATTAACTTATTTTTTGCTTCTTTATTCGTGTTCAATATGATCACGAAGAAGATTAACTTCTTGTCTGTAAAAGTCTTATGTTGCCCCCGTAGGAAATAAAACCCTAAAATGATTCGGTGTGGAAGCTATGGGATGAAAATCATATATGTATTATGTAGAGTTTGTCATATAAGTTATAGTTTTCACATTCATGTCTATATTCAAGAAAACTATCAATTATAAGGATCTTGAAACATATGATTCTCACATATAAAAACATTAAATGGCGTACCTTCTCCATGATGATAGAAAATAGAAATCTAAATCATTTGATACTCAATCTATCTCTTTCATGTCCGTTCTCACCATTTGTTCTTAATGGTTAATTGTCGGAGAAAATTTTATCAAAGAGACATAACCATTAATCATTAAGTTTGTTATAATTTCCATCATGTCACCAATATTTATAGAAATTCACTTGCACCCAATCATGAATATGTGCATCATTTCATATAAATATTTGATTTCTTTCACATAAACATTTGCATCCTTTCATATATGACTGCATTCTTTCACATGAGTTATCATATATTAATACATCATCCTCTCACTAATATAAAAAAAAAATCTATTTTCTAGGTTTATTAAATAAATAATGTACGGATAAATCATTTATTCAATAAATTTAAAATGTGAATTTTTGTTTATCACGGTGATGATTGTACTAAGTGTCTTGTGTCTTACTTAAGCCACATGTTTTAAAACAAGATAAGACATAATTTTTTTTTTGTTTGGGTTTGAATCCCCATGCTAATGTCTGGCGTATATATTCTCCATCTAACGGTGGAAATTAGACGCTCCCTATTATTTAGGGTGTATGATTCATGTCATGTATATTTAGATGATTGAAGTTGAGTGTTCTAGCATTTGGATGTAACTATCCATGCCTCATTCATGAAAGAGCTGGTTAATCGGATCATGCCTTTGAATGAACTAGATGCACTAATGCATTTAGCTACATTAATATATTAAGGTCATTATTTTCAAAAAAAGAGACCACAAAACTTGTTCCATCATTAATTAATGGGTCTGCACTGCACAGTTTATGGTTTAATTCATCAGATAATAGTTTTGCTTTATTCTTGAATCCCCTAAATCATCCCCAATTCATGCAATTGACCATAAAGATCCATTTTGGCTACTGCACTCCAAAGTTTTCCATTTTCTCCATACAAATTCAAATCCAAACCCAATCCTGCCTGCAAACATACACATTTTGGCTACTTTGGTCAATGTGAAATTCAAATTTTCATCTGAAATGTATTTTCTGTAATTAAATAATGCAAATTAAAGTCTATATAAAGAGGAGTCAGGTGAGCATAGCTCAGTTGGTAGGACAATGCATTATTATATGCAGGGACCAGGGTTCGAACCCCGGACACCCCACTTATTCACTTTATAAGGTGAATTCTAACCACTGGGTTATCTGACCAAAAAAAAAAAAGTCTATATAAAGAGGAGCTTATGCCTTGCTAAAATTGCACCGCAAACTCATTTGCATTATCTTTCTTTCTTAATGGCTTTGAGTTTTGATCCCATTTCACAAATCTCATCATCATATGCTTGTGCTTAGATTGTGGGTAGTTTCAGACTTCAATAGGCAAACTTTAGCCATTTCTATTCTAATGGATGGCTCAGGTTTTCAATTTAACTCAACATTTTGATTTCATTCTTATATTTGTGTTGGCTGTTTTGGTTCTTTTGTATTTAACTTTTTACTTTCAATGACCACTTTTTGTTTTAAGTTATTAAAAATAATGTGCATAGTTAAGTTTTAATTATATAGTTTTGTTTTTGGCAATGATGTCCAAGAGCTTTTGAAGATAATGATTCTTTAGGTTTTTTGAGTCGAATATTGAGAAAGAAGTGATTCAAAAGTGCTTAACTTTACTTGTTTTGAGTCCAGAAAACTCAAGTGTTCTTAAGTGTACTTTATTTATATTATGTGTTTGTAGGGTTTTGCTGAATAGCTAGTGTTTTTGGTTTGGTTGAATAGACACTAAAACTTAGAGAGAGAAATATTTAATTTCTCTCTAATTTCATCATCAAATTTAATGACAAAGAAATTATAAAAGTATTTCAGTTTTTGTCTCTAATTTAATGACAAATGATTAATATTTATTTTCTTAAAAAAAAAAATTTAGAATTTGTGAAAAAATAAGTTGCTTAGTTTGCTTATAGTATATATTAATATTGAATGTATTTGTTCTCTTTATCTTTCCTTTTGGTTTTCTTTTCTATCATTCACCCATTATATTTAGCTTTTTCCATTTATTGTTTATTTATAATTCAAATATATATTTTCTCTTTGCATATATAGACTGATAAGGTCTACATACTTCAAGAAGCTATAAACCATGTGAAATAACTTCAAGAAAGGGTAAAGGAGCTAGAGAATCATAACAAAAAGAAAAGAGACTCGGTAATATTCATCAAGAAATTCCAAGCTTGCACAGTAGAGGAAAGAAGTACATCATGTCAAGAGAATTTTGATAGTGATGACCATAGATATTATTCCAAGAGGGAACTACCTAGGGTTGAAGCAAGAGTCATAGACAAGGAAATTCTCATTGGAATCCATTGTGAGAAACAAAAGAATATTGTGGTCAGGTAATGGCCTTGCTTCAAAATCTTCATCTTTCTCTTGCTAGTAGCAACGTATTGCCTTTTGGAAGTTCCACTCTAAAAGTTACAATCATTGCTCATGTAATAAATACAACGTACATCAACATTATTCAAGTTATTTGAAGTTTGTTTTACAAATTGCTTAAGTTCTTGGATTGTTTGGTGTATGAATTTGTTTACGTACGCACCCTCTCCCTTTGAGATCAATTTGAAATGATATCCAAACTCATGTATCAAAGTGGGATTAAAGATTCTAATGTTGGAAATTGAATTTAAGTCTACGCTAGGCGTGAGGGTGTGTATAAAGTTGTTTGTAGTTTGTTGGAAGTTCTACATTGTTGAAAATCTCATATTGTTGAGTGTATAAATTTGGTTGGACATGATCTCACTTTTTTAACTAACTTTTAGGATTGAGATTCAAGTCTATTTAACATGGTATCACGTTAAATATTACAATGTGAGAATTTGACTCCACTAAAAATGAGGGTGTTATTGAAGATTCACATTGCTCCCATTTATGAATTGTTGGGTGTATTAATATCTTTGAACATCATCACACTTTGAATTAACTTTTGGGATGAAACTCAAGCTCATTTAACAAATATTTCATTTTCCAAAACAATATATATATATATAGAGAGAGAGTCAATATTTTATTGAAAAAATTATTTCTTGTATTAGCTCATTTTTTATTAAATACATTTAATTAGAATGAGAAATATTAAAATGTTTTTTGTTCTAACATTTAAATGGTTTTAATACAAGTTTTAATGATTTTATAAACATCAGTTTGAATAGAAATATTTTATTTACAATAGAAATTTGTTTTATGCACAACAAAAATGACAAATAATTGTTTCAGAAGAAAGGTGACAAATGGAAGGTTATGAGTCATCTGACTTATAAAGGACACACCTTTATTCAAAACCTTAGGATATTGGTTTACGAATTCTCTCACTTATAAGTGTATACATATTTACCTAAAACCTAAAGACATTGAATTTATGAATCATATTCAAAGAAAACACCCTCAAATGGAAAAAATTCCATCCACAAATGCAAGAAAGACTTTCAACACAAAGAGTGGGTCGATATGATTCCTGGCTCTGCCACTGGATCAATATGATCAAGAATCAACTTATTTTTAGCTTCTATATTCACGAAAAAGATCAACTTATTTCGCATGTCTTTCTCTACTCCCTAACTTGGAAATAAAGTCTTAAAATGGTATTGCCACCATATAAGCTTGATGTTAATTAACGACTAACTTATGAACATACTTATAACACTATTATTTTTTTTATTTTATTTTTTGGTCAAGACATTGTTATCCTGGTAGTAAAGTAGACAATATTTTGGAGATAACATTCTACCAATAATTCAGTATGAAGATTTTATTAACATTTATTATTTATATTATAAAAGTATGTTAAACTTTTTTTCCTATTTTATTATGTTAAAATTGATTTTTACTTTTTTATTGTTGTAAAAAGTTATGCTTTTTTTTATCTTATTATTTATTAAAATATAGTGTACAGTTAGGTTGACACATTAAGTATATATTTAGTTTTTTTTGGACAGAATTAAAAATTATTTGTATCTTATTTTTTAGGGGAATTTTTTTAAGACGCTAAGTTACTTACAGAATTGACTGAGGAGAGAATTATGCAACCAAGTGACTTACAAAAAATTGACTGAGGAGAAATTATTTGGATATTATTATAGACTATTAAAATATTTATTAAATACTAAACAAATAATTATTATATTAGTATTTTTTTTTTCATTCTCGATAGTTTGAACAATAAATAATTGAAGTTCAAATCACTTTTCTTTACAAATTAAGTGCAACCTTTAAGTGTTTTCTTTGACTCGACTTTTTTACACTTTAATGATGCAAAATACTAAGGAACTTCATAGAGATATTGGAGTGGCAGTCATCTCCATTTAATGGAAACTACCCTCAGGGGAAATAGACTTATTGAATATAATAATATCATTATATTCAATAAATCTATTTTTCTCCGAATGACAATTTATATTAACGGGAGAGAATTCTTTTTTTTTTTTTGTCTTAGATGAAGTAGTAATCCACTGAAATTAAACTCACACATAATTGTGAGGTCCCGGATTTGAACCCGGGTCACAACGTCCAGCCTTATAATTTTGGCATTTGCCAGTTGAGTTAGAACTTCTAGACAACGAGAGAGAATTCTATCGGAAATATTGTAATGTTGAAGAGTCTCTAGAAGGCATTGAGACACCGAAAGAAAATTACATGGGCAAGCAGACCGCCGTTGGAACAAATGTGAGAATCCAGAGTACAAGGAAATGAGAAAATAGGAGAATGAATGATGTTGGTAAATTCTATGAGTCTTTTGAATTTCTTCCTTCTTTTAAAAAAAAAATTCAATAAACATAAGTAGGACTACATCACATGTAGAAATCAGACACGACCTATCTTGATATCTTGTTTGGAGTTTAGTTTAAAAGAATGAATTTGAATATGTATGATCAAAATTATAAATGTGTCAAAAAAAAGGATAACAGACAAACTTTTATCCTATTTAATCTTTTTTTTTTTTTTTTTAAAAAAACCATCTTTTATAAAGAGAAACTTTTGTTTATTCTCATCGATAGAAAGCTAAAGACCATTTCATGTCCCCACACTAAAACATTCTATTCCATCCATTTGAAAATTTGATCCCAAGTTATGCTTGTCTAAAACAAAGTACACAACATTGTTGATGAGCGTCATAAATAACACCTCTCTTCCTAACCAACCGAATTGATAATCTAACTTGAAGTAATCTCCATCCAAACACTTATTTTTTATGGAACCCAAGTATTTCACAACCTTTGTGTCACTTTGACAAAATCATCATTGAAGTTTTCACGCAACCGCATATTTAAGAATGCTTGACAACAACCCTTGATAGAAAAGTTACTACAACCATTGGTGGATATCTTTGGGGACCCATGTATGCCATAGTACCGCCCATTAAAAAAGTTACATGATATATTACCAAAATACCCCCATTACAAATATTTTCACACTTTCTCTCTCTTTGGCCCCTCATCTTTGTCTTTTCCATCAACCCACACCCACGACCTCGCTCTCAACCCTACCGGTTGGGGACCTCTTCACTCTCACTCTCTCAGTCAAATGGCATCACCATGTTATTATATTGTCAAGTTGACAACCAGCCGACCATAGCCAAAGCCAACGTTTCCACATGACCATGTTTGTTCCAGCAAAGGACATGTTCCATATTCCATTCCTAGAAGGAACATGGGTGGCTGGAGTACTTAACAAGGAACCACTTCTAAGAAGATAATTTAACCTTATCCCTAAGAATCTCCCAGAGGTCTCTGTTGTCAAAGCGGAAAAGCGGCGCGGCGTGGCCACCCCAAAAATTGACGCGGCGCGGCCAATATTTCATGACGCGGACACAAACTAAAAATTATGTTATTAATAAAGGACTAATAAAATATGGAAAAAATATATATATTTAGTATTAGTATAAATGAAAAATTAAAGATTATTAATTGTTTTTAGTATTAAATACTATTATACTTAAATACTTTTAATGTTAAAATACCTTAAATATCATAATGCTATAAAAAAAATACTAAAATGCCTTAAACAATGTACTTAAGAAACAAATAATTGTATATACTTATTAATTTAAAAACTATATGTCATACTATATTTTTTTGATAAAGACAAAAATAATATATCGTGCCATAATTTAAAAACAATATATTATCCTATGTATTATTTATTATTCCTTTAAAAAAATACTATTACTATTAATTTAGTAAAACAAATTATTATTATTATTATGATTATTATATGAGTGTGAGTGTGTGACTTTTTTAAATCACATTAGCAATTAATTATTAATATTTATTGAAGAATATTATGAAAAACAACTCGTATTCCACCACAACTGTGTAAACATTAGTAAAACTGAATTAAAATATTAGTAAAACTGAATTCAAACTTTGTTAGAAGGAAAATACAATTGTATTCCACCACAAAACCAAAACAAGATCTACCGTTAGATCTTCCTTCTCTTTCCTCTTCCTTCTCTTTTCTCTTTCTCTTTCCTCTTCCTCCCCTACAGATCTAACCGGAAACAACCACCCAAAACTAAAACACAGCCGTTTTGTGCTCCGGCCCAGAAAAGCGGGCGATTTGACTCGCTCCCACTCCAAGTAAAGGCGGCTGCAAAACCCGTTATTGACCCGCTTTTCCCTAACGCGCGAATCGGTAGCGCTTTGATGCGGTAGGCTGTTTTTGGCCGCGATCGCGCCTGGAGCGGCTGCTATTAACAACAGAGCCAGAGGTAACCCTCATAGAGAAGATTATATCATTGCATAACTTCCAAATGGCCCACACAACAACATTCCAAAGTAAATCCAAACACCACCTTACTTTCTGACTAACCCCAAACACCTGAAAAAGGATTAAAAAGACTCTAAAAAGATTAGGAGCTAACACTAACTCCCATCCTAACCACTTGACTATACTATACAACACTTGGAAAGCTAAACCTTAGGTAACGAACAATTGAGTAGACGACTCCAATGTAGCACCACAAAACACACAAGAGGCACCATCAGGGTCCATAATCAACCCACACTTGAAGAGGTTTTGATTCATATAGACCATACCATGGAGGATTATCAAGAGAAGACGACAACCTTAGGAGAGCCCCACAATTTTTACACCTAAGCCAAGATGTTGATCTCCTTCGACCAAAGTCCCATTGAAGAAGACCAGGTAAGTTGACCTAACTGTATAGCTCTCGGAAAAGTCGTGCTTAGAGATCCAAAATTCCACTATAACAATCAAAGTTATGGCGTTCATGACGTTGGAAGCCTCGCAAATAGATCCTACTTGTAAGCGAACATGACCCTCCACCATCTGATATCCTAAATCCAAGAATCCCCCACCCAGTTACACAACCCCCCAAACAACACAATTATTCTTGATAATCCATATATGAAAATGAAAAAAAAAAACCTAATAACGCAACACAATTAGTCATGATAATCCATTTACATACTACTACTAATTAAACCTTTTTCATTCATGATTGAAAACACTCCACATTCATTGAGAACTTAAATAAAATGTATATATATCACGGCCAAAATCTTTTAAAATAATATATCACATATTCACATATAAAAATAGATAACACTGTTGTCATATTTTTTTAACACATCGTTGCTATTTAATACATCGAGAAAACTTATGAAAACCAATGTATTTAATGGTGAATGAGTGAAAGCTCTATATTTGGTGAAATAAAGGAGGTAGTGGTGCTATATATATATTGTCAAAGTAAATATCACACCTATCTTGAATTTTTAATTTCGTCACAAAATGCATTTCTCCTTTTGAAGTTGTCGGAACAATGGACCGTATCACATGTAGAAATCACAC
>Ga0315914_1011671_pt1 | contig 10425 bp, 4 predicted proteins | sample MpolenodulesMG_FD_203920 | JGI IMG/M metagenome (GOLD analysis project Ga0315914, IMG submission 203920) | Medicago polymorpha root nodule microbial communities from Los Angeles, California, United States - elongated nodules | ecosystem: Host-associated > Plants > Roots > Nodule | place: USA... | reverse complement strand
TCGACATGCTTCTTACAGTATTCAATCACCTTCGCCAATATATGACCGGTCACGTTAGGAACTGGGATTCCGTTGTCGGTACAATCATCCTCGATCATGTGCTTGATCGTCTGCGATTCAAGTGCCACAGCCTCGGGAACCTCAAAGGTTTTGTTGTCCGAACTCTTGAGAGTGATCTTCTTGGTGGTTGAAGACATGGTGATGAAAGGTGTAAAATCGCTAACCCTAACTTTTTTCTTGATTAGTAGATAATTGTGAGACTGATAGGAACTTTGAAACGTTTTTCTCTTATTTACAGGCGTTTTTGTATCCATATTTTTTAACAAAATCTTCCTTAGATTCCGCCAAAAAATATATAAGATATAACAAACTCAAAAAAAAAAAAAAAGATTTATGTTATAACAAATTCATTCATCATCTAAAAAAAAATATAACAAACTCATTAAATATTAATATTTGATTGATTTCAAATATATTTATTTTGGTGGAAGATTTCAAATATATTTAAAAATAACAAAGTAAATAATATAACAAACTCATGCCTTCCAATATCTTTAAAATAACTAATAATTTAATTCAATATAATATTTTTTTTTAACAAATATAACATTAATTTAATTATTTGTCAAAAAAAACATTAATTTAATTAGTTTAATAGTGGTGCGTTGACAAATTTTTTTGCACACACAACCAATCAAAACATTTAGAATTGCCGCATCAATTCATGTTTTTAATTTACGTGACAATTCTAAATGTTTTGATTGGTTGTGTGTGTAAAGTTGTTTTGAATTGACAACCCACTTAGGAATGACAATTGGACTCAGGCCCGATGGGTACCCGTAAAAAATACTCACAATGGGTAAGGTAAAACACCGCTTTCATGGATTTGAGCACGGGTCCGGGTAATACCCACAAATTTTAATGGGTATGGACACGGGTAAGTGTACTATACTGCCCAGCCCCGCAACCCCACATGTACATATTTATATAATATCATAACTAATTTATTTGTTTTTGGTGTATAATTAATTAATTTATTTAGCTATTTAAGCATAAACATAAACCTAAACCAAAAAACTACTTAATACAATATCAACTCCATCCTGTCGATGTACAATTTTTTAGGGATATTTTGGATGTTTTTTATTTGACTGAATATTACGATTCGTACGATTTGATGAGTTAATTTAAAAAAAATTGGACCATAGTTTTATTTCAATTGTGATGTTTTTATTGTCTTTTCATAGTTAAAGTGCGGGTAATGGGCGCGGATATGAGCACTTAGGTACCCATAGGGTATGGGGAAGAGCACTAAAGTTGTTGCCCACGAGGGTACGGGCACGGGTACGGGTATTTTTTGCAAATGCGGGTATGGGGAAGGGCACTGTAGTACCCTACCCATAGGGTACCCATTACCATACCATTAAACTCTTTATTTAATTATTCCTTTAAACTTGTAAAAAAAACATGTCCTCTAAAAAAATATTAATTTAATTAGTATACTTTGTCGTTGTACAATTATTTTACACATGTTTCTAATTCTATGATGTGTTGCCACATTAATCATTATTGAATATGAAAATAAATGTAGATACATCATTAGATGCATGTCTAAAATAAATGTACATTGACAAAGTGTATTTATTAAACTCATAATTAGGGGTGGAAATAGGCCGGGCTTTATAAGGCCCGAGCCTGGCCTACTATAAAATGTTTAGGCCTGAGCCTGACCTTTTTAAAGGTCTAAAGCCTATTTAAAAACCTACTTTACATTAAGGCCTAAACTCACATCCTTTAAGTAGCCAATTTTTGTTAAGTTCTAGAGACGATCTTTGTCAAATAAAGGACAAGAATGTTGTAAACGTGAAATTTTTGCAGAAAATAATAGTTCAAATGATTGTGGTCATAGTTAAAGGAGTTCATGGGATAAAAAGAATCGAGAGGATAAAATGGATTGTAGGATTCCCACGCGATGTAGTATAAAGTATTTTCTTTAGATATAATAAAATTTAGTCTTAATTGCATGTTTGATCCCTTATATTTATTTTAGTTGGGATATCAACACACTTGTTATCTATACATTGTATATATTAATGTATAGATTATATTGTAATTTATACATTACATTACATTCATTAGTTGGAGATGGAATAGGAGGCATAATTTATTCAAGGGTGAATTGCACTCACCTCCCTTGTGGTATTCTTAAATGACACTAACACCCTTTTAGTTTTTAACTTAACACCAACCTCCCTTATTTGTTGTTTAAATAGACAAACACCTCCCTTCCTATCTAACACTGATAGTCTCTGTGAAATAACTCCTCCAATTTCACTATTCCTCACATTCACCATTCTCTCTTATCCATTATGTTGGGCAATCTTCTTCCACTATTGCAGATGTACTCATAGCAATTTTATTTTAATTAAGCGTTAATTTGCTGGCCGATAATTATGAATCTTCTTCCACTATTGCAGATGTACTCATAGAAATTTTATTTTAATTAAGCGTTAATTTGCTGGCCGATAATTATGTCCTTTGGTTTACACCTGATCAAAGTTTTATGTGAAGAGATACAATCATATTACTCACCCCAAAATTATGCAAATCCCTCGACAGCAAAACAAAACAAAAAATGAATTATTCCAATTTCCAAATTCCACACCTAGGAACTCAAAACTCCATGAAAAGCAAACTCCATTAAATGAACGAACACAACTCTCATACCAATGTTGAAAAGTATAGTGTGAGAGCTAGTGGTGAAGTGTTTAGTAATATGGGACAAGAGGAAACACTTTAGTCATGAGCATGTTGTAGGAGGAGAGATAGAGAATGGTAAAGCCTTCGATAATATTGAAAATTACTTCTCAAAGTACTTAATACAATTGACTGTGTTTACCTTTTTATGGATGTGGGATGTATATTCTAGATACTACATTCTAGAATGTTCATGACATTTCCTTATAAAAATGCCGGATTAATTTATTCTACTAGCTACTCAAATATTCTATAAAGATCTAAAAGTATGCATTATCACTTAACGATAAGATTCATGACTGCTACGTAATCTATAAAAACTATGCATATTGATGATTGAATTGGATCCCTATCCATCTTTTTATAGTATGTTTGCTTTCTATATTTGATGATTCAATTCAGTGCTGTTTATAATTAACATTGGTTGTCTTGATGTCATGCATTCCTGAAATATATAGTCCAAAGAAGCCTTTAATATTTCATTTCAAGATATACGTACCCAATTCTATTAAAATGATCTGGTTTGAAAATAATTTCAAGGTAAATTTAACCACAAGAAGAACAGATGTGAATACTTTTTTCCCCTAACTGTATTTTAATAGAGAATTGAAAAACCTTCCTCCATGCTAAGGTTGAATAACCTCTATAAATAATACACAATCAAGTCTTGATGAACAATTAATTAATCTTTCAATTACAAGATATTATTATTGTTATTGTTCTAAAAAGCAACTAAGCACGCCTTGTACACATCATGTTTAAAAATGTGATCAGATTGAAATTGAGGTAGTGATAGATATTCACTCCATTCACTAAACATTCTTAGTCATCCATTGATACTGTAACAAAAGTAAACTTTTCCAAGAATTTGACAACTTCATGATTCCTTATAATCTTAGGTGGCTTATATTGACTAGCTGGTGTTCCATTCTTGAGAGCCAAATTTGATAACTGATCAAAAGCTCCTTGCCTTAGGATAATTATCATTAAGTTCCCTATATGACCTTTTTCTCTCTGCACCTTATACAATGCTCCTAAACCATTCTCAAGAGAGGAAATACAACTTTTAAACACTTTAACCCATTCCTTCAAGTTATTATCCTCCAAAAATTTAGACTCCTCTTGAACTTCTTCTACTTCTATGAATACCTTCAACTGCTTTGGCATCTGTTCCTGATCCAAGAAACTTGCAAACTCAACAATCTCAATTGAATCGATTCCCATAGCACCTCTAAGTGCATGTTGGAAATTTTCAACTGCTGAAATCAAGTCTTTCTCATTGAGAATCTCAGCTGAAGACTTAGGTGCTCTCATCACAAATTCAACTTGAGGTGATGAATTGTGGAAACCAACAACTCTAACTATATCGCCCAATTTGTATCGATAAAATCCGCGGTAAGTAGTAACAACCACTTCATACATCTTTCCAACCTCAACACCGCAAAGGTCGACTGTTTGCTCACCAACAACATCCTTATCATTCTCATTCATCTCAAATGGAAGAAACTCAAAGTAGGCAAAAGTAGGAAGTAGTACGAACCGTGTTGTCTCGGGCGGTTGTGTTATGTCTAAATTTAAACCTACACAACACTCTGAAGCAAAGTAATCTCCTCCTACAATCGGTACATCTCCGGCATAAAACTTAAGTTTTTGATAGTACTGCTTCATGCTTCCTGTTGTAACGCACTTGATAAACCGAACATTCGGAAACAATCTATGTACAATCCCACCCCAATTCTTACCTTCACAAACTAATCTTACTCTATTTGACAATTCATGTTGAGGACCACCAATAGTGTTGATTACAGCTTCTCTCATTTCCTCATCTGAAATTTCATGACTTGGAAATCCACAATCAAGATCAACACATAGCTGCTCCCATTTGGACTCCAAAAAACTAAATGCTTTAATCAAACCTATGGCATAAGGAGTACTAATTCCATCTATAACATCAAGATTCCTAAGGCCACAGAGAAGGTGGCAATACATTTGTTGTTCGACATTAGATCCAATAATAACTTCGAGGGGACTAGAGAACAATGCAAGTTGTTGAGGAGTTACCTTACCACTTTGTAAAGAGTATGAAGAGGCTGCCATAACCTTTAAGCCACGTTTAGTTGTAGTAGTAATTTTGTCAGCATAGAGAAACCATAGGATCTTGTTTACATTTGGCCTTGGAGGAAACATCCTGCATCATGAAGGTTTCAAATTTAAACTCATTATTAAATGAACGTAACAACTTTCAAAATTTGGCAAATTATTTTATAAATTATATTAATCACTTAAGTTTACCTTTGAAGAACGGCGATACAGCCTCGGTGACCAAGAAAGGAGGCAGCTTTTGAAAGGCTTGAATCAAAGTAAGGGATCAGTTTTGGTTTCATGGAGGTTGTTCCTGAGCTGAGAAAGACAAAGTCGCAATTGTGTTATGCACAACATAAATCATCCATCACAATCACATCAGAGTAAATCATCAATTTTGTTTCTAAATTATAGGCAATGAATGATTTGATCCTAAAATTAATGAAATTGCATTTTAATGCAAAGGTGATGAGGTCAATGATTTAGATCAAGAAGGGTCTCTTATTCCAAGAATCTATCCTATGATAAAGCCTACAATAAGAATGATTTTTTTTACAAGTGATCCATTTTTAAATTCTCTTATGACAAAGCCTAGAAAAATAACTAATTGAAATGAAGAGTTAAAAGTGGACTCACCTATAGAAGAAGCAGAGAAGAGGATCAACAGAGAGAAGATCATGATGATCATGTTCTCCATCAGCCATCTGGTGGATAAAGTCAACATAATCATCATAGGAAGACAAAGGAACAAGACTTGTGAAAGTAGAAGGACCAACACTTTTGTTATTATTGAAAGATTGAAGATATCTAACAGAACCATTATGTTGAAGGATTGAACGAAGAGTTTCCAATTGATGATGTTTGGCATCCATTGTCAACTCTTCTAGCTTCTCTATAAGTTCATCATCTGTCATCATTGGATAGGATATAGAACAGTTCTGCTTAATATTGTTTGTTTGATTGTTGTACTATATATGTGGTATCATCAAGAAAGATTCTTTGCCTTTTGGGATTATAATGTAGTTGGTTGCTTGTCACCTGCCGGCTGCCGATGAGTCAATACAATAGTATTCTAGTTTGTTTTCAACATTGCTTTTGACTTTTGGTCGGTGGAAGACAGTAAGTACTTGTACAATAAGATAATGTAACTACGTCCTTCGTTGACTGTTATAAACAAAAATTTATAATATTCACCCTTATATAGTAAGAACTTTGCTAGGTATAGGCTAATTTCTTTAGTTGTTTTTGGGTTGTTTTGTGGTGTAGGCTTTTGCCTTATAACTATTGTATATTCTTTGTATTGATTTTTAGGTATTCTTCTTTAACTTATCTTGTGCTAGGAAGGCTTTTGTTGTGGTAATATAATTTATTTTAGTCTCTTCAAAACAAAAAAAATTATATTTTAGATTCATTGAATTAATAATGTATATGATCATTTAATGAATGAATCTAAAATGTTAGTTTTGCTTATAATAGTGATCGAAGGTCGTACTTGTTTTGGCTCTTAACCAATGTCCTTGGACATTCGTTAACATTGTCCAAAAAAACTTATCTAAGTGGAGAGATATAGTCCGGTGAAATCTTCAATACACTTCCTCCGATCTCATATATAAGAAAATATTTTTTTTCTATATTCATTGACTAACTAATATATCTGATCTACATTATAAAACAGATACATTAATTATTCAACGAACCTAAAAAAGGAGTATTTTTATATATGAGATGAGATCAGAGGAAGGATTATTAATATTAAATTTTCAAAGTCTTGAATTAAACTTTATGTTTTTCTATTATTTATAGATTCTTGAAAATGTTCTTAGAAGTAAAGTAGTCAATGTTTTTATTTGACTTTTTTACATTACATCGTTATAGAAAGATATTTTTTTGGCTATAAGTTGATCTTTTTGTCTCAAAATAATTGTCTCTTTAATATATTTTTTTCTGTATTAAAATAATTGTCATTTTACAATATTAATGTATCTTTCTTTTCCCCAATAATATACTTTTATTTATTAAATTTCATTCAACTTAATTACTCTACTATCTACAATTTTTTTTGTCAAGACTCCACTAACTACAATTAATATGTGTATTTTAGTACTTTCTCTGTTTCAAAATGAGTGTCATTTTAGCAAAAAAAAGATTATTTCAAAATGAATGTCATTTTACATTTCCAATACAACTTTAATTTTTTTCTTCCAATTTTACCCTCTCCAACTTTTCTCTCACACAATTTTCAATGCAACTTTAAGTTTGTATTTTTCTTATAAAGTAAGGGCAATTTAGTAAAAGTGTTATGTCTAATGATTATTTCATTTCATTCCTTAATTTGTGTGCAATTTGCTAAAGCAACACTCATTTTGAAACGGAGGGGGTAATAGATAACTAATTTTATCATGGAATTCAACACAATTAATTACTCCCTCCGAAGATTTTTTTTTTAGATTCATTGAATAATTAATGTATTTAGACTATAATATACATTAAATACATCATTTATTCCAAGAATCTGAAAGAAAAAAACAAAAATCTTCTCTTATATTTAGGATTGGAGGAAGTATTTCCTTAAAAATTATGCACAAATTTAAACGATTTGAGACGGATGGAGTAATCTAAGCATTGTTAGAACAATGCACTTTTCTTTTACATTACATTGTTTTCAACATTGCTTAATTTAAGCATTGCTTTTTTTACATTACATTGTTATCAACATTGCTTTTGACTTTTGGTCGGTGGAAGACATTAAGTAGCACTTGTACAATAAGATACTAGTAACATTTATTATTACTATTAAAAAAAGGGTCTCGCTCAAAAGTAGCATGTTTACATTGTTTTCAACAACATTTTGACTTTTAAAAAGTTAAATTTGTCACTTTTCACCATTTTTCAATACTATATTTCTATTTTTATCCCCTTATCCAATGCCCAAGGACAAATGTTAACATTCTCCTTAAAAAAAAACTTATAGATAGATGTCTTCAATATATTATTAATATTCCCTTCTATCCTATTTATAAGAAAAAGTTGACTTTTTAGATTCATTGTGTAATTAATGTATTTTGTCTATAATATAGACCAAATAATCAATTATGTAATGAATCAAAAAAGTCAAATGTTTCTTATAAATAGGACCGAAGGTAATAAATTTCAAAGTATTGAATTAAACTTTATGTTTTTCTTTATTTATATATTCTTGTAAATGTTTTTAGAAGTAGGGTAATCTATGTTTTTTTTTTTTAAGAATGAAGAGTAATCTATGTTTTTATTTGACTTTCTTACATTACATTGTTATAGATAGATGTTTCTAGGCTACAAGCTAATCTATAGATATCTTTCTTGTTCTTTAAAAAAAAAAAAAACAAGCTAATCTATGCATTGTTAGAACAATCTATAGAAATATGTACCAATTTTAGACTTTTCTCTTATACATTGTCAACTTTTTAATTACTTGAATGTCTTCTAAAAATATATCTCAATTTCAACAATTCTCGACTCTATCCAGTCACATTTATAAATAAAAAGTAATTTTTTAGGTCCATTGAATGATTATGTATTTGAAAGTAATTTTTTAGGTCCATTGAATGATTATGTATTTGATCTATATATAAGACTGATACATTAGTTATTCGATAAACCTATAATATAAACGAGGTCATTAGATATTCAATAAACTTTTAAAAAAAGTTTTTTTTTTCCTTATAATAAGACCGGTTGTAATATAATAATAGAATACATAATTGATGAAAATAGTTACTCACTACACTTTTAATGTTATAGTGTTAACTTCATCAGAAAAGTCGTTTTCACGACTTCGCCATAGAATTTTCCTTGTTAGAAACCACGTTTTCATGACCATCCATGAATTCCACTAAATCCTTTTTTTTTTTTTAGGGATGAATTCCGCTAAATCCTGTTTTGTCATTGGTTAATATAGGCTTCGCTATTTTGTCAAAAAAAAAAATATAGGCTTCCCTATTTTGTCAAAAAAATAAATATAGGCTTCGCTATCAGTTCGTGGAATTTTTCTTGCAGTACATAGCACTGCTCTTTTTTCATTATTACATGTCAATGGAAATAATCAAGGCTTAATAGTAGTTTTGGTCCTCTAAGTATTAGGAAGTTGCTACACTAGTTTGCGGTGGAAAAAAAAGAAAAAGTTTTCTATATCAACAAAACGAAATAAACGATTTGAATTCTCTTATCGATCAAGCGACATCCGAATTTGAACTGGGGAAAAAGGATTTGCAGTCCCCGCCTTACCACTCGGCCATATCGCCAAAATAATACTAAAAAATATATCCAAATACACCTCATCCTCTCAAAAAAAACAAAAATGGGTTTCTAAAATACTTTTTTTTGATGTGTTTGTATCTTAAATTCCGTTTTCTTTAATTCCCTTTATCAATTGAAAACAAATGTATACCTTATCAGTCACAAAAGAAAAGTCAAAATTTCAGCACAAATAGAACCGTTAACGACAAATTCCAGAATAATTCTTGAATCTTAATCTATTTTTTCTTAATGAGAAAAAAATGGAAATTGATACATAACCAATCAATATTATTATTTTTTTAATCCTTCTCTATTTCAATTATAACAGCAACTGTTAATCTATGTCAACCCCAGAACATGCATTTTCGTTGTTACACATACCTATATTAAGGGAATTTTCGATAAATTCTCGTGCTTTTATTTTTTTGCCAATTTTTCATTAAATAGATTAATAAATGAACACAACATAACATGTAGCACCATGACCGGAATAAGGAAGGATACTTGTTACACCATGATTTTGAATCAGAAGAGAGATTTTAAGAAATAGCAAATATTTAATCTATCAATAACTAAGTCGGATATCTAGTGTATCATAAGGGATTTTCTTTTTATATTGATTCTTCCGGATTTGATCACAAACAAAAATTCGTAAATGAGGTCAACTCCAGAGATGAATCAAAAAAGAAATCTTTATTGATTCTACCTCCTCTTTTTACGAAGAGAATGAATCTTTTTATCCAAACAATACCTATGGATACATAAAAAAAAAACCCATGGAATCAATTCCATCGCAACTTGGAATATGGAATTCAAAGGTATCAAATAGGACAAAATATTCTTAATCATAGACCTACGAGGAAATACACGATCAACCAACATTTCTCAAATTGAAAAAAAAAAAAAAAAAACCAGAAGAAAAGGGGTAGTACGAGTAGACATGGCAACAATAGCCGCCCCCGCCCCAAATTTAAAGGGGAAAAGCCGATTTAACTAGGTGCGAGTGCAGGTGTAGGGGAAATTTAGATTTTTAGTACGAGGGCAGGACCGGGGCAGGGGATGCTTACCCCCGTCCCGCACCCGCTTTTTGAAATTTATTTTATTAAATTTTATAATCTTATTTCCATAAGCACCAACATATTTTAATATATTATTAATCTTTAGAAACATATTTATTATAATTATTTTTCTCTTTTGAAAAATGTTTATTAGATATTTAATTATTAATATAATTATTGTTTTTTATTGCTATGAAAAATGAAAAAATATGCATTTTTTAAATATTTTATAAAAAATAGAGTTTTCACGGGT
>Ga0315914_1011668_pt1 | contig 10426 bp, 3 predicted proteins | sample MpolenodulesMG_FD_203920 | JGI IMG/M metagenome (GOLD analysis project Ga0315914, IMG submission 203920) | Medicago polymorpha root nodule microbial communities from Los Angeles, California, United States - elongated nodules | ecosystem: Host-associated > Plants > Roots > Nodule | place: USA... | reverse complement strand
ATACTGGAAGAGTTATCTCCCCTATGATCATTGTGGAAAATTTGAAACATTTTTCTTCAATGTTTCGAAGATATCGGCAAGAGGATGCACATGAGTTTATGCAATGCGTGTTGGATAAACTTGATTCATGTTTTTTAGATTTGAAGAAGAATGATCCAAAATTTGAGGGCGATAATATGGTAAAGAAAGTTTTTGGAGGCAGTTTGGTTAGCAGGCTTCGGTGTTGCAACTGTGGTCACTCTTCTGACACTAATGAGCCATTGATTGATTTGAGTCTAGAAATAGAAAATGTAGATACTCTTTCAAGTGCTTTAGATTCTTTCACTACGGTGGAAAATATTGATGCGAAGTTTAAATGTGAGGGCTGCAACGAAGAAGTTTCTATGGAGAAACAGCTTATGTTGGATCAGACACCTTCGATTGCTGCATTCCATTTAAAGAGGTTTAAGACAGATGGGGTTTTCGTCGAAAAGATTGACAAGCATATCGATTTCCCGTTCCAATTGGACATGCAGCCTTACACCATTTTGAATCATGCATCGTCAAAATATGATCTATATGCAGTTGTTGTGCATACGGGATTTTCATCTACATCGGGACATTATTTCTGCTTCGTTCGTACTGCTCCGGATACGTGGCATAAGTTGGATGATTCAATGGTTACTAAGGTATCTGAAGAGACTGTGCTGTCTCAGGAAGCATACATATTGTTTTATGCTCGACAAGGTACACCGTGGTTTTCAAATTTTGCAGAATCTACAATTCCAAGCTTGAATCTGAGTCGGATGAATACGTCTCCCAAATCTGTTTTAAACGAAAATATTGAAAGGAGCTGGGCTCGTGATCAATCCAGAGAATTTTCTAAGAAGTTTGAGTATTCTTGTCGACAAAGCCGCAAGTTTCTTGATACTTTTCCTGGCCGCGAACAATTTCCTGTCGGGTCATCAAATCAGAAAGCTCTTGATCAGAAAATCCGAGTGCAGCATTGGAATTCTACCAGTTTGTCTTCTATTGCTCCTGATAGCAACAAACACAGTTTGGAAGTTTATGATTTTACAGAGAATGATGATTTCAATGCTTTAACTCCGGATAAGAGTTTCCAGATTTCACGCGATCATTTGAAGGCCGAGAAGCAAGGGAGTAGCAGTAAAAGATCTTCATCATATAAGTCAAATGACAATCCTGAAAATAAAGCTGCCATTGCATATCTTAAGAATATGCATGGTTCAAGGAGAGGTCCACTTTTGGACTTAATCGGTGCTTCGCCAGATAACAAGAGAAAAAAGATGGATTCATCGCAGTTTGACAAAGGCAGCAACAGTGCTCCCAAGAAATCAAGATGGAATTTTAGTTTTAGTCTTTGCTTAACCATTTTGATTCTATGTCTAATTCTTTGCATCATTGATGAAATTTGTTGTAAGTAAGAGTGAAACATAAAATCAGCAAAATGCATAAATTCAGATATGACGGTGAAAGATGCAACACCATATCACAATTATATTCATTTCAATTCTCACATCAACTTTAATTAACTATGGAATAATTTTTCTAAGAAATTTAGATCTTATTAATGTCAAATTTGTTAGTAATTATAATCGATTCATAGTTAATTACTAACAATCTCATAAACAAATCAGTCTTTAGTGTGTGCTATTAAACGATTAGCACACAGTCCTTCAAGAAAAACCGATTACTCCAATATGGTACAAATATCATAATAAGTTATACAAACAAGAAAGGTGGTCTCTCATTTGGTTAGAGAATTTAGTTTTTAGTCGATTGTTACAACAAAAATTTAATTTTGAAATACTAACATATGTTCAAGTATGCATGATCTATTTATCATGTCGAAATGCTTATTTCTTTTAATATGCGACTTTGAAGACGTAGTTAAGCCATTTGATTGTATTCATAGTTGATTAAGTCGGTGTGTCAATCTAATCCAAACTAGTACAATCTCTATCTTAAATGAATAACATAATATAACAACACTAATATTATTTTCTTTTGAGAAAACTAAACTAACCCATCGAAATTGGCATCGAGGAAAATCGAATTTGAAACTCTTAAAAAAAACACTTCAAAGTCTGAAGTCAACAACACTAAATTAGCAACAAAAAATGCCTTTTGTTGTCAAAAGCCAAAAAGGAAAAGTGTACAACATTTAAAAAAATGAGAAAGAGAAAAATTATTTTTAAATAAAGCAAATGATCATTTTATAAAGAGAAATGATATTTGTACAACCATTTTTATACAATTTTTGTACAACTTTCTCTCTCATACTCACATTATCTTCTTATTCTCTCTCTTCCTTTTTCTCTCTCTATTGTTTTTGACCAATGAGAAGAGAAAACAAAAGGTTGTCCCAAAAGTTGTATCAAAAGAGTTGTTCAAATATCATTACTCTTTTATAAAAGTCTTCAATAAGATTTGAACTCCTTCTATTAAGGCAGGTTAAACTCTTATCACTAAGCAGACACCTTTTAGACACCTTTTCATCTTATACCTAATGCAAGCCACCATATTTTACATACAACCACCTAGCCACTTATGTTGACATTTTATTTCTTGCATTCATGTTAATTTTCATTATTTCTATTTTCATTGTAGTTGCATCTAAGGCTTTTAGGCCCATTTTTTTACCGAGTTTTACGAGTTTACATCTAAAAATAAAAAATAAAAATTGGCTCATTTTTTGGGCCCATTCAAAACCCAAATTCATTTTCAACAAGTCCAAAGACTGAAACATTTACCGAATAGTTACCTTTACAGTAACCAAGGTTTTAGATGAAGTTACCTTTACGGGTACCTTTACTTAATTTTTTGGGCTCATGTTGATGAATTTGGAGATGAAGACATAGATGAAAATGATGTTATGGAACTTTATAAGCATTAACCTTTTGAAAAAATTAACTACTTTAATTTTTGGATAGTTTTATTAACAACTTTAGGTACTTGTGAAACTTGTTTTATTAGATGGTTTTATGGATAACTTAAACTTAGAGATTTATGAAACTTATGATTTTGTGCGTTCATTTTTGTGTTTTGATGCTAAGTTGAGCATAGCGTTTTATTTTGGTAGTTTGGTATAATTTGCCTTTGTAATTAAGGCATATTTTGCACTATTGACTTATTTACAATATTATATTAACTTATATATGTCATGCATATAATAAATTTTATATAATTTTAATTTTAGATAAACTCGTACGAGTTCTCGAGTCGAGTTTACCTAAGCAAAACGAGTTGAGGTAAACTCTCGAGTTGCAAAACATTGCCCACCCCTACTCGCACGTTTATGGGAAACTTCCTAGTAGGTCACCCATCCTAAGACTACTCCAAGTCAAGTATACTTAACTGTGGAGTTCTTATGGAATGGGCTACCAAACAAATGTTCTTAACTGTGGAGTTTTTAGATAGTACCAAACAATTCTTATAAATTTTCCTTCAACCATGCAGTCCCATATTTGCACGGTCTCGGGATCCCTCTCATTCCGGTGTGATTCGGTTCATCTAGTAGTTGTCGGGTGCCGCTCATTATCGTACCTTGTACACCGACGACCACTCTATGTCCTCATCAGCCTTAGGTATTACATGGATCTCGTTAGTGTCAAATTTAAAAATTATAATCGTGTCAGAGCTGATTACTAGTAACAAATGTCAAAAACAAAATTAGTCTTATGTGTGCTATTAGTATTACTGCTTTTATTGGAGTATATCAACTTTCAGCTTGAACGATTAGCAAACATTCCATAAAAAAAAATAAATCAAATACTCCAATATGGTACAAATATCATTATTGCGACAAGAATTTATAAGAATTGTTTGTTATAAGTTATAACAAGAATTTTATTGCGACAAAACTCAAAATATCGTGACAAAATAAAAGTGAACGATATATTTATATAAAATGTGGTTGGAGAACATTCAAATGCGGTCGGAGAATACAAAAATGGGGAATTGTTTTGTTGCAAATTATGTCATGAAAATCATCCGAAGGGGAGCCTCTGCCGCCGTCAACAAATGATTAACCCTCGTGAAAATCATCTGTTTTTGACTTGGGACTTTTTTGGTCAAATTTAATATGAAATTTACAATTGGCTTGAATTAGTTTCAGTAAAGTCAGTTCATGTCAAGGATAACATTCTTCAATTCCGATCACTAGGTGGCTTCTCAAAGAACATTTTTTTATTTGATCAGCTTTCTTGTGTTTGGACTATTTGGCGCGACATGAATGCTAAGTTTTTCAACAAAAGGGGCTTTCTATTAATCAACTTGTGGACAAAATTAAGATGCAATCCTTCTGGTGGCCAAAGAAAAATTACCCTAATTTTGCTTTTAATTACCACATTGATGGCTTAATCCCCTTTTATGTTTGGGAGTTCATAATTAGTTTCAACCACTTTTTTGTGTTTTTTAGCATGCGTGCTCTGTGACTGTAATACTTAATTTCTTGTTGGTCACCTAATGTAACAAATATTTTTCTTAACTCTTCTATGACACCTCTTGTATCCGGTTAATATATTTCATTTTAGGCCAAATTACATTGTGGGTCCTTTAAGTTTGATGTTTGTAACACATAGGTCCTTTAAGATATTTTTTTTCCCACATCAGTCCTTTAAGTGTATAAAAGTTTGCAGCGTCACCCTTCAATTAACTTGCCGTTACAAAAATTCTAAGTTGGCTGTTAAGTTGGTGACATGGCATGACAAAGCAGTTATAGTGTAGATGTGGATGTACAAATCATCAAATTGATTTTTTTTTTTAATTAAAAAAATTTAGAATAATCTTTCTTTCATCTTCATGATCTTGTTCATAACTTCATCATCTTCATGATCATGTTCATATGAATCCAGAAAAAGGAAAGAAAAAAAAAACATCAATTCATCACAAAAGATATAGAGATACTATCAATCTCAAATTTGAAAACCCAATAAATAACGTTGATGAATCTTGCATGTACAAAGAGATCGAGTTGGGTCGCAATCTGGGTCGTAAAACCCATTTGCAGTGTGCGGGCGAAGATGAATCTTTTTGATTTTTTGGTTCCTTCTGTTTTTAATAAAAAAAATCATTTTTTTATTTACTGTTTTGTAGCACCACATCAGCACTATAACTGCTATGTCACCAACTTATCGGCCAAGTCAACTTTTTTTGTAACGTCTAATTAACAGAAGGGTAACAATGCAATCGTTTATATACTTAAAGATTGATGTGAAACAAAAATAACTTAAAGGACATATGTTTTACAAACCTCAAACTTAAAAGATTTATGGTGTATTTTAGCCTTCATTTTACTTTTTCCAAAAAATAATTCACATAACTCCATTTTATTATTAAAAAAAAGGTGAGTTTTTAAATCAAGTGGTTAGAGGGATATATGATCCTTACAAAATGTAAAATGAATAACATAATATATCAGCAGTATCCTTCAAAATAAATAAATAATATATCAGCAGTAAGAAATGCTCTTTTGTTGTCACAAGCCAAAAAGATACGTGTACAACGTTAAAAAAATGTGAAAGCGAGATTATTTTTTTTCAAAAGAGAAATTATATTAAATAAAGTAACCCTAATCATCATTGATTTTTTGGCAAAAAATCATTTTTTTAAATGTAAAATGATTTTTTGTCAAAAAATCATTTTACGTTTAAAAACAATAGATATTATTTGATAGTTTGTGCTCTTAGCATCCAAGTAATGGAGTTAAAAAAGAAATTAAATAAAAAGATTTGCATTGAAAAAATAAATTTTAAAATTTTATTTGTTAAATGCACAATTGATTTCAAATAGTTAATGAATTTATTAAAGTTGAATTGTTCATACGAACTTGGGTTTAATTTTGGATGGAGCAATTGTTGGTCATATTTTATTTACCTTTTGTCAAAACCTCAGATTATTATCCCTAAAAAAAAAAAGAACACCTCGGATTATTTTTTTGAGGAACACCTCGGATTATTAGAATATCTTTCCTTTAAGAATAAGAAGAGGATTAACACATAAAAAAAATAAAAATAAATCTATTTGGTTGAATTTTTCTTTTAACATGTTTAAGAGAACAAATTATCTTTTATTTCGGTAACAAATTTTATTTCGGTAACAAATTTATTCAATTTTCCCTCTTATATATATTTCATAATCTCTGTTCATTCTTCAGTGCAAGTTATTCCTTTCTTAATTTTATAGATTTTCCCTCTTCTTTCAAAATCTCTGTTCAGTTTTGAACCTTTTCATCTTCCCTCTTCTTTTTCATTATCTCAAAACCCTAACCCTCTCGTTCTTTGAATTAAATCCTCTAAAACCCTAATATCACACTCTAATTCAAAATTTTAAAACCCAATGTCTTGTTCAATATCACCATGTTATGAACAAGAACAACAAGAGAATGATATGAATTCACCGTCAACGGTGAGTTCAATATCCGAAACCCTAGACTCCGCTCAAATCAATACTTTGTTACAAGCTTCCGTTAAATCCCCTCCTTTGGAATTGGATCTCGATGAGTCTCGTCCAAGTATTTCATCACGGGTAGGATGGATACCGGCTGGGCTTGCAAACCTTGGTAACACATGCTATCTCAATTCGATCATGCAATGCTTCACTCATACGGTGCCTCTAGTAGAAAGTCTTTTTTCGTGCAGCCATTCTTCTAATGATAGCCACAATGGATATTGTGTTATATGCGCTTTCCGCTACCAGATGCAACTTTCCTTCCGTTCTACTGGAAGAGTTATCTCCCCTATGATCATTGTGAATAAGTTGAATCATTTTTCTTCGATGTTTCGAAGATATCGACAAGAGGATGCACATGAGTTTATGCAGTGTGTATTGGATAAACTTGATTCATGTTTTTTAGACTTGAGGAAGAATGATCCAAAATTTGAGGGCGATAATATTGTAAAGAAAGTTTTTGGAGGAAGTTTGGTTAGCAAGCTTCGGTGTTGTAATTGTGGTCGCTCTTCGGACACTAATGAGCCATTGATTGATTTGAGTCTAGAAATAGAAAATGTAGATACTCTTTCAAGTGCTTTAGATTCTTTCACTTCGGTGGAAAACATTGATGAAAAGTTTAAATGCGATGGTTGCAACGAAGAAGTGTCTATGGAGAAACAGCTTATGTTGGATCGGATACCTTCGATTGCTGCATTCCATTTAAAGAGGTTTAAGACGACAAATGGGACTTTTGTTGAAAAGATCAATAAGCATATCAATTTCCCGTTGGAGTTGGACATGCAGCCTTACACCATTTCGAATGATGCATCGTCTAAATATGATCTATATGCAGTTGTTGTGCATACTGGATTTTCATCTTTATCGGGACATTATTTCTGCTTCGTTCGCACTGCTCTAGATACATGGCATAAGTTGAATGATTCAATGGTTACTAAGGTATCTGAAGAGTTTGTGCTGTCTCAGGATGCATACATATTGTTTTATGCCCGACAAGGGACACCTTGGTTTTCAAATTTTGCGGAATCTACAATTCCAAGCTTGGATCTGTGTAGGATGAATACGTCTCCCAAGTCTGTTTTAGACATCACTGATGACCAGGATAAATTATTTTCTATTGTGACTGAAAATATTGAAAGGAGCTGGGCTCGTGATCAATCCAGAGAATTTTCTAAGAAGTTTGAGTATTCTTGTCCACAAAGCCGCAAGTTTCTTGATACTTTTCCTGGCCGCGAACAATTTCCTGTCGGGTCATCAAATCAGAAAGCTCTTAATCAGAAAATCCGAGTGCAGCATTGGAATTCTACCAGTTTGGCTTCTATTGCTCCTGATAGCAACAAACACAGTTTGGAAGTTTATGATTTTACAGAGAATGATGATTTCAATGCTTTAACTCCGGATGAGAGTTTCCAGATTTCGCGCGATCATTTGAAGACAGAGAAGCAAGGGAGTAGCAGTAAAAGATCTTCATCATATAAGTCAAATGACAATCCTGAAAATAAAGCTGCCATTGCATATCTTAAGAATATGCATGGTTCAAGGAGAGGTCCACTTTTGGACTTAATCGGTGCTTCGCCAGATAACAAGAGAAAAAAGATCGGTTCATCGTAGTCTGACAAAGGCAGCAACAGTGCTCCCAAGAAATCAAGATGGAATTACCTTTTTTGAATAGTCTTTGTCTTTGCTTAACTATTTGGATTCTATGTATAATTCTTTGCATCATTGATGAAATCTGTTCGAAGTAAGAGTGAAACATAAAACCAGCAAAATGCATTAGATATCAAATTACTTTCAAGTTCAATTTTTATAACTTTGTACACTTTCACTTTTTCTTTTGTCTTGAATCTGTCACCTATATCTACTTTCTTCCATTGTGAATCAACATTTAAAAAATAAGAAAGAGAAAAATTATTATTAAATAAAGTAATACTAATAATTATTTTATAACCGACTTCGATGAGATTTGAACTCCTTCTCTTAAAGTCATGACAAACACTCTTATTGAACTCAATAGTTTAAGAGAAGGAGTTCAAATCTCATCGAAGTCAGTTATAAAATAATTATTAGTGTTACTTTATTTAATAATAATTTTTCTCTTTCTTATTTTTTTAAATGTTGTACATTTTCCTATTTTTGATTCACAATGGAAGAAAGTAGATATAGGTGACAGATTATAAAGTCAAATTATATTTTATACCTCATGCAAGCCACCATATTTGACATGTTAGTTGTGTTGACATTTTATTTCTTGCATTCACTTTAATTTTCAGCTTTATGGATCAACATTATTGACAGCTACGAAGCTAACAATAAATTAACGAGGGGGTCAAATATATAGAAAAAAATACTTTTTAAAAATTAATTATTAAATTCTTTTGGAAGATTAAAAAAGCACAATAATTTTATTTATATAAATGTAAATTAAATCAACACCAAAAGAACAAAAAATTACAATAACTATTTAAAAATATTGAATACAAAGGAAAAATAACATGTGGCAAATGGCAATGCAAGATTGACTAACAATCATAATCAAATCACCATTTATGACAACCTTTTTTTAATGACATCATTTATGATAAAATGAAAAGTTTAACTCAATAGTTTTGATTTTTTTTTAAAAACTCAATAGTTTTGATTGTTAGTCAAATTATATAAAATGACATAATTTCAATATTTTTTATGCTTGGGGGAGTTTTGTCACCAACAGAACCTCCATAACCCACCAAATACCTCGTCAGAGTTCTCGCTAGACCATCACCCGTCGCCACACATCGCCGTCAAAAGACAAGAGGTTGAAGACGACTAGTCAACAACCACAATAGCTGCCACTTGTCACTTCCAACCATTTACTTGCACGCACGCGTCAACAATCCACATCAACCCTGATCTATCTAGTTAACGACACATCAAGCAACACCGTCATGCCACATGTCACTTGTGCTATGTCAACTGTCGAGTCACACAAAATTCTCAAAAAATATAGATTTAACCAAGACTTTTTGAAATACCAAATTTACCCAAAAACTCTTTTAAAGTACACAGTTGCCCCCAACTTTTGAAATTTACAGAATTACCCCTGCAGTTTTTATAATTCACACGCCTTATCGCATTAAAAAAACGATAGATGGGCACGGAGTGTCGTCTGAACGTTAGTATATAATAATAAAGTAATAATTTGTGACGGTGAGAAAACACAAGGGGGGGTTGAATTGTGTTAGCTTTATCATCTTTTTAATTAAGTTCAAAGTTTAGCTTCTGAAAGAGTTCAGAACCTGAAACAATGTTCAGAATTAAGTGCAACAGATATTAAAGAGATAGATAGAGAGAAGAAAGAGACACAAGCAATTATCCCGGTTCCTTCCACAATCCGGAAGTAGTCCAGACCCCTTGTCACTTACAAGCGATTTTTCAATATAGTCACACAAGATTACAATTGCTCAAGCACACAAGCAAGAAACTTCGTATGCTCAAGCACATAAGCAAGAGACTTCTAACAAATAAGAAATACAAAGAAATAATTGTTTGGTTGAACACTTCATATACAATCAGAGGTGTTCATAAATTCAAAACAGTTCAAAATCTAGACTTAAGAATTTCGAAGATATGAAAGTTTATAAGAAATTCTAAGTGTTTGATGCGTAGTAAATTTGACAGAGTTTTGGAACTTGTAAATTCTAGAGTCTTCTTTCTTAATCTTCAAGTCTTCATTCCATTATATAGAGGTAGAAAAGAGACGTTGAGAATGTGTCAGTGCATCAAAGAGTCGTTTGAGAGGCTTGTTCAATCATCATTGATTTGTTGCTTGATTTAGTTAATGTCCTATGAAAGAATGAGTTTGAATCCTTTCCTTGATGAGGAATTAACCGTTCTTTTCTAAAGAACATAAATGTAGCTTCGTACACATTGCATATATATATATATATATATATATATATATATATATATATATATATATATGTTGTAGTTAGTGGTA
>Ga0315914_1011666_pt1 | contig 10426 bp, 1 predicted proteins | sample MpolenodulesMG_FD_203920 | JGI IMG/M metagenome (GOLD analysis project Ga0315914, IMG submission 203920) | Medicago polymorpha root nodule microbial communities from Los Angeles, California, United States - elongated nodules | ecosystem: Host-associated > Plants > Roots > Nodule | place: USA... | reverse complement strand
ACAACAGGAAAGGTGTTACCTTTAATCACAGCCAAACACACAAACTTCAAAAACGTCAGAATCGCCGGAGATGATGATGATTTTGGAGGGGTGAAAATGGAGGAAGTTTTAGCGGGAAGAAGAAGGGCCAATGACGTTTTTGATGTTCTGAAATGTGAAGAAGGAGGTGTGGGTAATGCAGGGGCAAAATGGGAAAAGCAGAAAAAATAAACTGAAAAGTGAAAACTCAACTTTTTCCAATTCAATCAAACTAGTCCCTGAACACGTGGCTTCCTTCTTGCCACGCGTACAAGACAACACAGCATGCAAGGCGACAGCTCAGCATGGCTTACGGAGCACTTGGACGGAGGGACATTTTTAATGGACGTCTGACAAATTCATGGACTAAGTTGATATTTCGCATAATTGAGGGACGGAGTTGGCCGACGCGTGAAAATTCAGGGACGAATTTGATGGTTCACTCCAAAAAAATTGGTATATTTATAGGAATCAGAAAATTCGAGAATTGTTACAATCGAAATATTTTTTAAAAAAAAAAAAAAAAAAATTGAATGGAAGAGTTACCAAGCTAAACGGGACACAGAGGTGAAACACGATTTCATGGCAGCACTGGTTATTGTTTAGATGAACCAATTCCAATGCACACTTCATCTTCAAACCTTTCGTACCCGTCTCAAACAATGCATAACCCAAAAAGATTTTCCAACTGGAAAAATCCTCTACGCTTTCTACATCAAATCCTTCATTCCACACTCAACTTACCTCTCCAACCATTTCACACTTCTTTACTCAAAATTTGGCACATTTTCCAATGCTTTAACTGCTTTTCGCTTCACCGGTTACCCTAATGTGTTTTCCTATAACACCATTATACATGCCTGTGCTAAACATAACTTACCGAACCTCGCCCGCCAGCTGTTTGATGAAATTCCCGAACCAGATATTGTTTCTTATAATACCCTGATCGCTGTCCATGCTCGTAGGGGAGAGTGTGGGCAGGCGGTGAGTGTGTTTAAGGAAGTTAGAGAGGTTGGTTTGGGGCTTGATGGGTTTACGTTGTCTGGCGTGATTAGTGCCTGTGTTGAGGATGTTGGGCTTGTTAGGCAATTGCATTGTTTTGCATTGTTGTGTGGATATGATTGTTATGCTTCGGTGTGTAATGCGGTTCTTGCTTGTTACGGTAGGTTGGGAAGGTTGAACGAAGCATGGAGGGTTTTTAGAGAAATGGGGGAGGGTTGTAGGGACATGGTTTCGTGGAATGCGATGATTGTGGCGTGTGGACAACATCGGGAGGGGGCGGAGGCGCTGAGGTTGTTTGGGGAGATGGAGAAGATGGGATTGGAGGTTGACATGTTTACGATGGCTAGTGTTTTGACTGCATTCACTTGTCTTAAGGATTTGGCTGGGGGAATGCAGTTTCATGGGAAAATGATCAAGAGTGGATTTCATCGGAACTCTCATGTTGGGAGTGGGTTGATTGACTTGTACTCCAAGTGTGCTCCTCATGGAATGTTGGAGTGTATGAAGGTGTTTGAGGAAATCCCTAAACCGGATTTGGTTCTTTGGAACACCATGATTTCCGGATTTTCCCAACATGAGGATTTGTCTGAGGATGCTCTTTCTAGTTTCCGGGAGATGCAGCGTGTTGGTTTTTGTCCGGATGATTGTAGTTTTGTGTGTGTGATTAGCGCGTGCTCCAATTTGTCATCTCCCTCTGTGGGGAAACAGGTTCATGCATTGGCAATCAAATCCGATATCCCATGTAACCGTGTTTCTGTTAACAATGCTCTTGTGGCAATGTACTCCAAATGTGGGAATCTTCATGATGCGAGAAGGATATTTGATACAATGCCTGAACAGAACACGGTATCGCTGAATTCAATGATTGCAGGCTATGCACAGCATGGTGCTGAGATTGAATCACTCCAGCTCTTTGAACTGATGCTGCAAGAGCAAATTGTGCCGAATAACATAACCTTCATATCTGTTCTTTCTGCATGTGCACACACAGGAAAAGTCAATGAGGGTGAGAAGTATTTCAATATAATGAAAGAAAAGTTTGGGATTGAACCAGAAGCAGAACATTATTCATGCATGATAGATCTTTTAGGTAGGGCTGGGAAACTCGACAAAGCTGAGAGGATTATTGAAACCATGCCATTTGATCCTGGTTCTATCGAATGGGCTGCGTTACTCGGTGCATGTAGGAAGCATGGAAATGTGGAGCTTGCAGTAAAAGCAGCAAATAAGTTTCTCCAGCTGGAACCATATAATGCAGCTCCATATGTAATGCTTTCAAACGTGTATGCAAGTGCCAGCAGATGGGAAGAGGCTGCAACAGTCAAAAGGTTGATGCGCAAACGAGGAGTGAAGAAGAAACCGGGTTGTAGTTGGATCGAGATAGATAAGAAGGTGCATGTCTTTGTGGCTGAAGACACTTCACATCCAAGGATAAAAGAGATTCATACGTACATGAGTGAATTGTTAATGAAATTGAAGCAAGCAGGGTATGTAGCAGATACAAGATTGGCATTGGTGAAAGATGAAGATGCAGTAGCAATAGAAGAGAAAGAAAGAAGGTTATGGCATCACAGTGAGAAGCTAGCAATTGCTTTTGCTCTGATCTCCACTGAAGAAGGGGTGCCAATACTTGTTGTTAAGAACCTAAGAATTTGTGGTGATTGCCACAATGCTATCAAACTTATATCAGCCATTTCTGGTAGGGAAATCACTGTTAGAGATACTCACAGGTTTCATTGCTTTAAGGAAGGGCGATGTTCATGCAGGGATTATTGGTGATAATATAGTCAAATGTGCTACTTTGGTGAGAAAATAAATCATACCACCACATTAGTCCGTATACCCAGTAAGAAGCTAAAGGCGAATGTAACAGTAGGAAATATGACCAATATAGTTTTTGTTTTATTCACATAATTTTATCAATACGAAAGTACCAATTCTAAATTTCACTCCAGTGTATTTTAACTGGTAAGCTGATGCAGAACTCTACTAACAAATTTAGATTAGATTTAACTTTTCTTTTCAACATAGAGCTATGTACTTCTAGTTAAGTGAAATGCCAAATGTCAAGTTGATTTATATTACAGTTTTCATGAGAGGATTCAGTGTAGAAAGGCCTTGTTAGTTGGTATAGGAACCATTGCAACCAATGACAATGACTAAACACAACATATTTTACCTTTGTGTTAGAAGGTAATTTTACTTTTAAGTAATGGTTTTCTTTTGTTGCCTCTAGATTCGGCTGATGTGGACAGATTTATTTTTGGACCTTCCAATCCTCTTTCGTTATTCAGTTTTACTGTCCAAGATAAAATTAGACAAGCCTGCAAATTTAATAATTTTGTACTCTCATTTGATTTTATCATTCATTTATCTCTTGTTTTCTGTTGCTCTATTAATGCTGTCGTTCCATAGTTATTCTTTCTGCTACAGAAGTGCAACTATTTTTACTTAACATCTCATCATATGACTTGACAATTTTCTTAACTCTTGTAATTTAGTCATACATAATTCTATATTTAGAGATGAAACTAATACCTAGCAAGTATTGGGACATGTAAGAACGGTTATTTTGAGCTTCCATGAAGAGAGAGATTTTCTAAAAAAGAAAATGTTAATTTCAAATTAATTAAAGGAATTCACTAGTTTGTTTCTTTCTCCTGCGTTAACTTACCCAAATACCATATTCTCCAGAATATGCAAAGTAGAATTAGAATCAATTTTCTTATATCATAGTAAATATTTTGGTCTGGGTTTGGGAAAGTATTTTTAGAGGAAGAAGGGCACTGTTAAAAGACCAACACACAAAACTGTCAAGTATAATGGGTTTGTGCACACATACAGAAACAAACACGCACGCATACATACACACTCATGCGTAATTTTTAACCTATTCATCGCCTCAGCATGAAAGGTGAGATATCAAAAGTAAAAGAAAAACCCTTGAAAAGATAGTTCAACAGTACTGTTGAGGGAGAAATAATTAAGAAATTTCATACAAAAATAGCAGCAACATAGTCATTAAACTTTTCCAAGACCCAGAAACACAATAATAAATACAAAATTCCTGCTATACTCATACTTTACAAGGGCAGCAAGAAAACCTCTGCAGGTAGGTAGATAAAATCTTTATGGGTTCAGTATGATTTCCCACAATGTATCAAGCTTCCAGCACCCAAGAAAAGACCAAAAATAGCAGCACTTCCAAGGGTTGTTTGTCCAATATGCCTAATTTTAAAAAATCCAGGTACCTGCATCGCAATGAATTGATTGGAATGCTGCTACATATAAACTGAGAGAATTTACCATTTTGATATCAAAAGTTACATGACTCTATCAATATAAAATATCTATGGTGCATTTTTTTACAACGTGAGGCTGAGGTGGTATCAATATCTTATGAAGTAATATAAGACACACATTTTGGATCGAAGGCATGTCGGGTGTCCGACACGTGTCATTGTCCAACACTGAAACATGTGTTCGATTCAATTTTCTATTTTCTCAAATTTTTACTGGTGTCAATGTGTCATGTCGTGTCTGTGTCTGGAAAATGATAACTGAGGCAATCAAGAGCGAGTTCTCGGTCACAAATCCACAGATTGTTATTTTTATGCATGTTTATAGCAGCACATTCAGTCAGGACATTGATTGCTTTACAAAATTAATAAATATTAAATATTATTTACAAATATGTATCCATTACAAAGACATGGTAAACCAGATAATGGAACTCAAATTTTATGGATGGATTGCAAAAACAATACATGGAGAACGTTTCTATAAATAAGAGATGGGCAAGTTTTGAATTGTTAAACCTATGGTTAGACATACATAAAAAACAAAAGAATGCCAAAGAATAGAGAAATAACAATTAGTTGCTCTAGACAGACTTAAATATTTCCATCATAATTCATTCCTTGTTTGCTTCTAATGCATTAAACTTAAAATGTTAAAGAATCTGCTTTAATGTTAGACAGATGCACGAAAAGAAAAGACCAGTAAACTGTGACACCAGCAGCAACAGAATGAAATCCATCCAATGTTGTCAATTGCGGGATCATGGAAAATAGTAGTTTGTTCAAATTCTGCTACACTAAAGTGCCAGTGTTATCAGTTGTGGATCAAGAAAAATTGCGGTTTGTTCAAATCCCGTTATGCTGCAATGCTATAGTGCCGCAGTAGCCGCTATATGACAATACTTTGTACTAAATAGCGTATTGTAGAACAATAGCAATTTGCCCAAATTCGTCTAGGCTATAGCCCCGCTTTTTGACAAAAAATTGACCTAAAGAACATATCACAGTACACCATATTCGGGTTGTTCAAACTCTGCTACGCTATAGTGCCGCTATTTGACAACAAGCACAAATTCAAACATCTGACTAGTGGACAAATCTGTGTTTGGTTCATGAATTAAGTAACCCATATTCAGTTTCAAGTCTCTGTCTAGCAAGTGGCACTGCAGCTAAATACTATTACCGTCTAAATAAACTACTTCACTTGCAACATGTAGAGAAAACTATATCTTTTGTTTATTTGCCATATGTTCCATGTAACCAAATCTAACGACAAAACATACTAATAGCTTTATTTCAAAGCACTGGGTATAGATACTTACGAAATTTTACAACATTCTACAAAAGCCATAAAATATATTGAGGGTGGACCTAACATCCATAAGGAAAATGAAAATGGTGCTCTAAACAATCTCATTGTTGAAGTTAAAAAAATATCTATGAAGCACGGATACGGACACTGGAGACGACACAGACATCGACCCGGCGACACCGCTAAAAATTTGAGAAAAGCATATAATTCAGTGTAATTATATGTGTCGGGGACACGCCTAATCCTAGAAGTGTTCGTGCTTCATCGAAAAAAGATCATATGACATACCTTATACCTAATAGCCTCATATGTTCCATACACAGCACCTGAAAAGATGCCAATAAATTTTATTAGGTAAAATGGTGCAGTGAAACATTTAAATTCGAGTAAATTAAATAAAATTAAAAAACCAAGATGTAATCAAAAGACTTCCATAGAAGTTACATCTTATCAAAACCTTAGGAAAAGGAAAAGAACACATTTAAATCAATGAATTACTTCATAATCTCCACAAAGTCTTAAATATTGAAAAATAAATAAGAAATCACACAGGAATTGAGAACCAAAGGAAAAGAAACTAGCTTAAAGCATTTACAGTAATAAAATCTTTACGCAAAATGATTTTATTTTTCAATTTAACCCTATTAGCATCATGATTTAGCAGTTATCACCAACTAAAATATAAGGGACAATAAGAAACATGGAAAAAAAATTGATACTGCAATTCGCAGTTAACATTACATGAATAAAGTTATAAGAAGAAGTGGATAACTGACCGACGGCACCGCCGACAGCGCCGCCCACGGCAGCACCGGCAGTGACACGAGCGAGGCAACTGTCTCTGGCCATTGCGATTTTGTGTCTTGTTTGGAGAAAAGAAATAACTGAAACTAAAACTCTAGTTTTTTGGTTTTCTATTTATTAATGAAGTTTTTTTTATTTTTTTTATTTTGTGTTTGTAGTTCAAACCCCGACACTCGCATAAATTATGTAATGTCTCTTTAACGAAGTTTTTTTATTAATAGAGTTCGTGGTTGCAAAGGTAAATAAAGTTTGTAATGTTTTATCTCTAACTCAGTTAGTTTTTCGAATAATTAGTATTTAAAAGCTTATTAATTAGGGAAGGGATGGTCTTCCGTGAGAGTTGTGTCATGTGAAATCTTGTCCACTTATTTTTTAGGGTTAATTGCATGTTTGATATCTTATGTTTATTTTAGTTTTTAAATTGGTCTCTTATGTTTTAAAAGTTTCAACTTGATCCCTTCCGTTTTAAAAGTTTCAAGTTGGTTTAAAACGTTACTCACGTTGCAATAAGTTAGTCCCTCCGCCACTTAGCGTTTAAAGATTTAACTTGACAATATGGGTGATAGAACCTTAACTTATTTAGAAAATCAGTTTAAAACATTTTTTTAATTTTTTTGATTTTATTAAACTCAATATCATGTCACGAAAGGGACTAACTTATTCCAACGTGAGTAACGTTTTGGATCAACTTGAAACTTTTAATAGGTAAGGGACCAACTTGAAACTTTTAAATCATAAGGGACCAACTTAAAAACTAAAATAAATATAATGGATCAAACATGCAATTAAGCCTATTTTTTTATTTACACAATGCAGGTCAAGCTCAAACGTTACTATTGCTAAGTATTAGTAGTTTTCAATTCATGTTCATGTTTTATGATTGTATTTCAATTTCAAAGTCACACACAAGATCCATTGTAAATACGTTCTTGTGATGATTAATAAAATGAGCGTTTCTCCCAAAAAGAAATACGTTTGTTGAAAAATTTTATTGACTAAGGAGGACCGGAAGTCCTAAGCTCGCGATAAAAACATCCTCAAAGGAGAACGGTTGGCATTACATCTGCTCTTAAGCGGAACGAAAGCCTACACATCCATAAGACGAGGCATTTTGAGTTATTTGAAGTACTTTTGTGACCTCGATATGATTTACGGCTTTGTTTAGGGACGTGTACAAAGAGCTTAGTGTTGTATTCATTCATAAGATGAGGCAGCTGGCTGGCTACCTTACACTGCTTCAGGTATAAAAACACATTTTTATTTATGTAAATGTTCTATGTGCTGACACAATTTCGACTATATAATTTGAATACATGTTTTACATATCCATATCATATAATTCATAATGTATCAATAAAATAACAACCAATGTTGTTAAAAACCGGACTGATGGAGGTTTGACACATTTATGATTATACAAACCGAAATGTTAAGTTTGTTCGGATTCTATTAGTTGAAAGGTTATTAAATAAGATTATAGTGATTTAATGGCAAAGACCTAGTCTTATGAGTTTTGAGAGGTTTAGTGTTTTATATTCTGAAGGGTTAATAGGTCTTTACCCCTCTGTAATATAGGTTATTTCCGGTTTTTCCCCCAGTAAAATTATTTTTTTGATTTACCCCCTATAAAATATTTTTGTTTTGATTTCCCCCTAATAGGCCAAACAAAAACCAATTATTTTTTTTTTTTCAAGAAATTTTCGTTTTTGTTTGGGGTAAATCAAAACAAAAATATTTTACAGGAGGTAAATCAAAAAAATAATTTTACAGGGGGGAAAACCGGAAATGACCTATATTACAGGGGGTAAATACCTATTAACCCTATTCTGAAATATAAGAAAATGCTTCGAATTATATAATTTGAATGGGTAAAATTGAAAATATGGAGGATGCACGAGAATACTGCAACTAAAAATACTAACTTCTGAAAAGAATTAAGATTTTTCAAAGAGAAAAGAACTAATTACTAACTTCCTCCCTTATTATCCATAAGTCCTAGCTCAACTGGCAAAATGCCGAAATTGTTAGGCCGGATGTCATGACCGGGGTTCGAACTCCGGTACCTCCACTTGTGTGTGTGAGTTTATAATGACTTTGTCATTTCGTCTACTATCAAAAAAAAAAAAAAAACTTCCTCCCTTATTATATGTTATCTTAGCATTATCAATATATACTAAAAAAAAGTTTAATTTATACTATTTTAACATATACATTTTACCATAAGCTCTTTTGAAAATATTTGTTCACATTTCTTTTTTAACAAACTAAAAAACTTTATAAATAACATATATTAATTCAAAGCACAAAGTTGCAAGAATAGAAGAAAAATACAAATGTCATCCAAAATGTTAAAAAAAAATAAAAAAAAAAAAAAAAAAAACCACAGCAAACAACACAACCAACCAAATTTAAAGCAACTTCGAAACAGATCCAAAAAAACAACAAATATTACACCAAAGCATAATATTAATGTAAAATTCGAGAAGAAAAAAAAGTTACATCAATATTGTTTTGTGAATTGTTTCTCTTATTATTATGCATTGTTCGGATTTAACTAATTGTTTTGACCTTGTTTTTTGTTCCCTGTTTGCTATTGCATGTAATTGATACTCTTTCAGCTGAGGTTTTGACACTCCTTGTGCTGAAATCATCAGGCTTTCAGTAATATATTTCATTTTAGCTTCTTAAAAAAAACAATTTTCAATTGATAATTAATAATTAATATTATAAAAATGATAAATCAAATATTTTAGTTGGTATAAATTACTCAATCCCCTTTCAATTCCTTTAATTACATATATTTTATTTTTCTCTTGACAAATATAAAATGGTACAAATAGTTAATGCATTAAGCAAATAATTAAAGTATTAAGCAAAAAATAAAGAGATGATGAGAAAAGGTTTAGCATAAGGAATATAGAATTATCATATGAAATTGGTTCAGTGTGACTAGGCCACTAAGTTGTCGAAAAATAGATAGGCAACTAGCATGTATGTCCCTTGATCAATAATAATATACTCACTCGGGTCTCATGTCTAAACACAATAAAAAACGACTTTCATCCCTGTTGAAAAAAAGTAGTTATTCTCATTTAATGTTTTCATAGTATTAAAAAAAGTATGTAGTTTTCAAATTACCCCTTATGAGAACTTATTTCAAGAGAATAAAAAGAAATGTAATACACATAAGTCATACCACATTAAGAGATTTCCTCTCAACCTCCTCAACATGAAGAAAACTCATATCAAGAGCAAACTACAAAGTAAGCCTCAAACCCATAGTTTCAACAATAAAAGGAACAAGGAATATAACATATCCACACTCACTTACAAACAGGACATATGTTAGCCGAGATAAGGTTTCAAGATATAAAGATAGACTTGAATGAAATAGAGTGTCACGCCATATTATCCATAAGAAGATTTGTATATTGGAAGGAACTTGGAGGCGCCATATCCGGTTCCAAGGCTTTTTTTAGCAAAGAAGTTTGGACACTCATCAACCAATAATAAGCATCACAAATAGAATAAATGTTGGAGGTGCAATTATCCCACACCCACACATCATATATGTCCTAGACAAGAAAAGATGGATACAAAGTAATCCTGTAAATAATGTTTTTTTTTTTACTAGATTCTGTAAATTGTTGTGAAAGTGACTCGAAATTAAAGTCTGAAAGCTGTCAAAATCGAAATACGATTTGAAAAATTTGAGTACGATTTTTAGAGCAGAATTGACACTTCCCATTCGTAAAAAATCGGAGTACGATCTAGAAAAATCGAAGTACGATTTTGCGCAGAAGCATAAAAATAAAACGTATTTTTACGGGCCTGATTTTGTTCCAATTTATGAGGGATGCTTTTACTATAAGGGTCTGTTTGGTTCGAGAGTTTTGGAGGGGATGGGAGGGGAGGGGAGGGGAGATTTTTAATTTAAAGTGTTTGGTTCATTTTTTAGGAAGGGAGGGGAGGGGAGCAAATTTTATTGCAC
>Ga0315914_1011665_pt1 | contig 10429 bp, 4 predicted proteins | sample MpolenodulesMG_FD_203920 | JGI IMG/M metagenome (GOLD analysis project Ga0315914, IMG submission 203920) | Medicago polymorpha root nodule microbial communities from Los Angeles, California, United States - elongated nodules | ecosystem: Host-associated > Plants > Roots > Nodule | place: USA... | reverse complement strand
CAAGTGAGAATTTTAACCTATCTAACCAATGAACTCAAATGCATAAAAATTCAAGTCATATATAAATTAAATGTTTGTTATAATGTTCCATAAGTCCTGGTAAAAATGCTGAAATTGTTAAGCCGGACGTTATGACGAAGGTTTCCCCGGTACTTCCACTTTATTTGTGTGAGTTTATGATGACTTTTTCATCTCGTCTATCTACCTAAAAAAAATGTTTGTTATAATTGAGCTTGTGCGCTCTTCCCTTTTTCTCATGACATTTCAAAATATTTATGAAAATAAGATTTTTTAAGCAAAAAATCATCATTTCTTATCTTCAAAAGCTAATAAATGATGATTATGGTGAGACTAAACATAGTATTTGATCGGTCCATCGTGGTGGACAGCAGCTAGTATCATATGAATCATAATAAAGCTGATCAATGATGACAGTCACAAAAGCTTCCGTCCAGAAACTTCATTTGCTACCTATATGTTATGTACACGTCCTAGCTACAATTTTTATATTCATTTTTCTCTTTATAAATATTACTGCACACTTTCACTTGTTATTGCAAATGTAAACTTTGTACATGAACATCGTTGGATCAGCTAACTTTGGTAACTTTTGAAACTTCTTAACAAATCACAAGAGCTTTTTTATTTTAAAGTTTAAACATGCACGTGAGTTTCTCTGCAATTGGAATTAAGTATAAGTACAATCTCACTACCACTAGTATACCTTAATTAATAGGAACATGATCTTTATATATTGGTTTTTTGTTACATCATATCCAGTAGCCCCTATGTAGCTAGCGATGTTAGGAGGGAAGGAAAATTTTCTCTTTCCATTTTTAACCATGCAAGTGAGGTGTAGGAGTATGAGTATAAAAATTGATGCACCATTTGAAAGGAATGAGATAGCTAGGTTAACCTAACAACCATTGCTTGAATCTTACACTCTTCTAAACGAAGACTTTTAATGGGGTCTTGTCTAATTTGAACCTCCCAAAAAAATCCATAGCTAACTCTTATCGTTTTTAATAAATAATAAATTTTTTAAAACATAAAATACAGAGTTTTATATAACGATAACAAAGAAAAAAATGTAATGTTTTATTAGAATTTACTCAAAATAGTAAGGTTCACCTTATATAATTTTTTAGAGGTTCATATTACATGGACCCCTTAATTAGTTTTAAATATATGAAAATACTAACAATTAAATAATACTTGATTGAAAAATTTCTATAAAGTGAGGGATCCACATCAAAGTTTGGTAGGTTTACATGAAATGATAGTTTATAAGTCTTTGAAGTGAGTCTTAACTCTTAAATTAAGGTCCGTTATAAATTAGGAGTTGAAAATTCTTAGTTTGAGTTTGATTCAAGTCATATAAAAAAGATGTTAGGCTTGTAGGATAGAATGATCATATTGTTACACAGTCCAGTTAAATTTTTGTCTCGGTCAAAATCATTACAAGGTATCACTAAGGAATCAATTCTTGTACAAAAATCAAACCATTTCAGCTACATGCTGCAGATTTGGTGGAAAATCAAACCAAAAATCAAATAGAGGATGATAATATATTTCCTAATATGCAGTGATATAGAAGGACTATATTCGACAATATAAGAAAGACAACCTTATTTGAGGATTTTTTTTTAATTTTATTTTTGTTGTCTTTTTTATTCTACTAAGTTGCGTTTATGTTTTCAAATTTTTGTTTTTCTTTTTTCATAAATAAAATTTACGCAATTAACTATAAAAAAAAAAACTTGAATAAAATATATTTATAATTCATTTGGAAAACAGCTTAATCATAGCATTCATAATTTATATCGACATTTAAATATAAATTATATCTATAATTAAGATGTGATAAACTTGAATTCTTTCTAGGTAAGCATAATTACTACACCTTATTCAAATTATTTAAATTAACTAAAAATAATTTACTCAAATTCTTACACATGTTATTATAATGAGATAAAGCTCAAATGAGTTTTTTTTTTTAAAATGGCTCGAATAAGTTGTAAATTAAATAAACTCTTTCATGCTTAATTTCTTGTAAATGCAAATTAATTAAAGTTTGCATTTTTTTTAACAAAAGTTTGAATCAGCATGTCATATACACTAATGAGAGAGAAGGAGAGATATCAATCCAAAATTTGCCACAACATATCTGAGTATATATTGAAAATACAAAGACAAAAACGAAATTAATAAAGAAGACAAAATAAATTTAGTCATACTACTAGTCTTAGTCACCAATGTAATTAGAGCAAAACATGTCCACAGCTGTCTTGTCTTTATAGTTAAAACACACATACATCAAACTATGACTGAAAAGATTCATTTTCTTGCTCAATTTCAGAGCCACCATGTTCATCATCTTGATCAAGACATTCGTCAATTCCATAAGCTTTATGTCCATTTCCAAAAGCCTTGATATGATCTTTAAGTGATCTTTTGTGCTTAAAATCGGACCCACAACAACAATACCAAAGTTTCCCACAGTTTTTCTCGTGAGTTCTCCAGTCACCTCTTACTGCAAATGCTTTGCAACACTTTCTACACATAAATGGCTTTATTCCATGCTTTCTCTTGTAATGTGTTTGAAGTGTTCTAAAATCTTTGAGTGGTTTTGCTCTTGGATGATCAATGTTGTTCTTGCATCCAGGTGCACAACAATAACATGGTAGTCTTAGCATGGCTGTTGGTTGTGTTCCTCTTAGAGATTCTGGTCCCTTTCTATATTGTGATCCATGTCCCCACATATGCATCTATATATTTTGGAAGCAATATATACGAGCAAATAATTAGTTGATATTAATAGAAAAAGTTGAATTAAAGACAAAAAAATATATTTAGTCTCAAATTTAGATATTTATAACCCTGTTTTATTCATAAATGTTAGTAGCAACACCAAACCCTAAATTTACTATATAGAATCATTAGGTGTCCCAACTTGTAAACATAAAGATAGAATTAGAGATAGTTCAATCATTTCATTTTTTTTATAAGCAAAATTTTATTTAATGAGTACAAGGATACTCAATCCCATTACAATATTTTTTTTGAAGGGCCATTACAAAATACTGGTGCTAACTACTTTGAAGAAAACGTTTAATCATTTCAATTATTTTACCACTGATTCAATTTTGTTTTTGTTCTAGATTCAATTTTTTTAGTAGTGGGAAAAGGGAAGTATGGGTGAAAGAATGAAAGTAACACTCACTAACTTACACAAATAAATTTTTGGTACTATCTATAGTCCAAAACTTGCAATGTATGAAACAGCATTTACTTTTTTATTTTTGACGCAAACAACATTTATTTGAAACCATGTATTTATTATATTGGATGTAATTTTGTTAAGATTGTGATTTTTCTTACCATGCCTAAGAGGATGTATATATGATCTTGGAGCCTTTGTCGTTTTCAACGTGTTTCAATTATTTCTTAGTCCCTATGATGTATAGGATTAAAGGAAAAGGTGACAATATATGTAGGACATCCTAATAAAGAAGTAGTTCGGAAGGCAAACAAGGGAATATTGTACAGCTATTTATGTTTATTTTTATGGAGATGAAAAATTAATTTCATTCCATGCGTGTTTGTACTAGAGTTTGAAAAATTATGGATCCTGTCTCATTTTATGTCTTCCCGTGATGATGTTAACATTAACATTATTGTTGCATAGTATATAAACTAATATTAATAAACCCTAGATATGAATTGTCAATTTTAGACACCGTCCATCAAATTTTTATCTAATACAAAAATATAATTGAAGGTTTAAAAACTAATTTTTGAATTGAGGATTTAATATTTACCTAAGAGATAAAATGTATATAAAAGGAAAAGAAAGGGGTGTGCAATAGTAAGCACACATGAGAAAACCCTAAATTACAAACATACAAAAATAACTTCAATTTCATGAATTGTAGACAATATATGAATATATATAAGTGAAAAATTAAATTGATACTACAAAAGAAGAGTGTAACCACAGCATGTAAAAAAATGAGCCTTTTCTTTTTCAGAAAAATTCCTCAAAAGTAATTAAGATCTGGCAAAGTAAAGGGGTAAGAAAAATAAAGGGAAAAGAAAAAACATCCTTTTTCTTTCTTTAAATTCCTTCTATATATATCATTCACAGTGCCACCGCCTTCAATTTATGTCATAATGTTTTCACAAAAATAATTGCTATAATGTTTTCAATATTATTTTACCTGAGTATGAATGGAAAAGAGTGAAATTAAATATATACCTGCATGTTGTTGTATCTATTGAAGGTCTTGAAACAAAGAGGGCATGAAAACTGTGTTGGACCGATTAGAATCTGAGCAGGGGTAGGGATCCAATACTGACCCCTACTAATTTTATTTGGTGGACACTCAGAAGAATCAACAGTCACTACTTTTTCATCATCTTTGTAAATATTTGAAGAAGCTAAATCAGATGAACTTATACTTGGAAGCCCTAGATGTAAAGCCACAGTAACGGCATCATCATCTAAAGAATTTGATGATATGCTTAGTTCTTTCTCCTTCATATTCATCATTTCCATGGAACTAAAGGAAGATTCTAGAAGATCTTCGTGTTTTGTAGGGCTTAGGTTAAGTAAAGGAAGAGCTTCTCTTGGAGGTGGAGATGAAGGAGAAGATGCAAAAGATATGTTGTTACTATAAGGAAAATTATAGAATGGAGGGTTATTTAGGTCAAACCAATAACCATTGAAGTCATTGGAGAAGTAGGGATGAGTACTCATGATGATGATGAAAGATTAGGAAAGGAAAGATATATGATATGATGATAGTGGAAAAGGGTTAGGTTATTATAGACTAGAGCATACAAGGAAAAGAAAATAAAAGGGTAGTGGAGAGAGAAAGTTGAGAAAAAGATAAAATTTTAGATTTTTTAACAAAATAATAGTAATAGCCATAATGAAAGAGTTGTAGAAATCCAATGTTGGTAAAGCTAACCCGATAAAGTTTAAAATAAAAAAAAATAAAAAAAAGGAGACAAGAAATCACTTGTGAAGTGTGACTTAACAATGGAGAAAAAAAAATGTTAAAAGGAAGGAATGGTAAAGACCTAAAGAGAGTGGGGAAAAGTCATTGATCTGATTTGGTCGTATAGAGAAGGAGATCATCTTGGGACTTGAAAGAAGGTTTGTATGAACAGTGTGGAAAAAAGGGACATATTTAATATAGAATATGTAGAATATATAAATAAGAAAATGCTATTATGTGTTATTAGGGTAAATGTTAAGGAACTTAATATAAAATTTTATCTTAGACATTGTGATAATTTAGTTTTTAAAAAGAAAAAATTAATTTTTAATAATGAACAATTTTTATTTGTAGAATCTTTAACATATGTCTTTAGAGCACCTTAAAAACACACGTTAGTACGATCGATATAAAAATTATCTTAATTTAAAATAAAACTGGTAACAATTCTATACCTACCCATTAAGGTTGGAAATAAGACCACAAAATCATGTCATTGAAGTTGAAATTTTGAAGACTATCTGTTCCCTCAAAACTATACTATCACATTCCCTTTCACACGAGGGGCTGAATTTCACAAACTAAGCTACCTTCTAGCCCCATCAGTGTTTGTGAGAGAGAAGAGAGACATATAGTAACACCGCATCTTAAAATATTTACTCTTTTGATAATATTAGTACTTTTTTTTTGTCAAGATCATATTAGTACTTTTTTATAATAAAAATCAGTTCTATGTGAATTTAATTGATTAGGTTTTATCTAAATCAAGAATTACATTTCATGTTATGAAAATTTATGGCAGTACATATGAAAGTGCATTTAATATGCACCTCAAAAAAAAAAAATCAAATATTGACTTTTGCTATTTTATTAAGGGTTTTTCTATCATGTGTAAGTTTGCACATGTTAAGAAGTTTAAAGTGGTAACTTTGACTTGAAACTTGTACATTTTATATTGAATATGTACCTTTTTAATAAGTAAGTGTTGTTTTTCAATGAAAAATTACTACTTTTAGATGTCTTAACATGTGCAATGTTGCACATGTTAGACAAACCCATTTATTAAATGTTAATTAAATATTACACCTCTTTTTCCTTTTTATTAGTATTATAGTATAATCGTGCGAATGCATGAGTCATTTACTAGTTTATAATTAGAAGTATAAGCGAGTTGAGGCAACCGAACACTTAAAATGTGAGTTTGATTTGTGAGAAAAAGTTAAGGGTTTTGAAGTTGATCCATTTATGAAGTCAATCTAACTAATTAATTTGTTTTACTACAAATAGTAAGGGTCCATCTTTAGATCCTTTTTGACTCGTCCATATTAGGCAAATCTTACATGTGATATGAGGTACATACCTTATGTTTTCATGCATTAGTACAAAAGTAATTGAAAATTAGAGTTACCATCACAAGACAAGAGGAAAAAAAATATTCACACAGTTGAGTCCTATAGTAGGGTATGGCTATGGTGTTGATTAAGGCGTCGATCGTTCGAAAAAAGGCTATTATAGTGGATTTCACAAAAGCATGGGAGATTACTTATCTAAAATATGAGAGGGGTACTAGAGCACAATGTTATGGCGATAGAGAAGGGTTCAAAGTGGTGGACAGGTAGAGGAAAATATGTTGAGAACGATTTGAAGTTGATCCATTTATTAAGTCAATCTAACTAATTAATTTGTTTTACTACAAATAGTAAGGGTACATCTTTAGATCCTTTTTGACTCGTCCATATTAGACAATTCTTACATGTGATATGAGGTACATACCTTATGTTTTCATGCACTAGTACAAAAGTAATTGAAAATTAGAGTTACCATCACAAGACAAGAGGAAAAAAAAATACTCACACGGTTGAGCCGTATAGTAGGGCATGGCTATGGTGTTGATTAGGGCGTCGATCGTTCGAAAAAAGGTGATTACAGTGGATTTCATAAAAGTTTGGGAGATTACTTATCTAAAATATGAGAGGGGTACTAGAGCACACTGTTGTGGCGATAGAGAAGGGTTCAAAGTGATGGATAGGTAGAGGAAAACACGTTGAGAACGACGTTGAATGTGATGGTGCCAAAATTAATAACACCATAACCACCATATTTGACCTAATTTAGTATGAGCTAGTATGATGTGATGATCGACTATTTTTTTATTGTATACCTAACTCTTATCCGCCCTAATTATACACATACGTTTAATTTGTTAAAAAATGAAGGACATGACATTACAACTCAAAAGTTGTACATTGTTTGATTTGTATAATTGTTTCAAGGATATGACAAACTGAAGGCAAGGGACATGACAAAAATTGAAATACTTGTCCTTCACCAAACCAAAGTACAACTTTTTATCCTACGTACAAGTTATCTAAAATACCAAAATAACATTTTGTCGACCAAAAATCATATAAGACTATAAAAACTTGTCATGTGTTGTTCTGTCCAGTATTTACTATTTTGCATATCAAAAGCACCCATAAAGAGTAGGAAAAAGAAAGTAATCATGTATGATTTTATAATGTTTACACAAATTTTCAATGCATTGAATACATAAATTTTCATAAAAAACATTTAAAGTTCTTAATGAGTTTTAAAAAAATAGATTCTTAAAGAGTTTTTTTGGAGAGACTCGTTAGCATTATCCTTATATATTTTAAAAGGGTCTTGAGGGCAATGGTTAAGGAAGCCAAAAGTAGCATGTTTGCATTGGTTTCAACAATATTTTAACTTTTAAAAAGTTAAATTTATCACTTTTCACCATTTTTCAATACTATATTTCTATTTTTATCCCCTTGTCCAATGCCCCAGGAGTAATGGTCAGCATTCTCCATTTTAAAATTATATTACTAATGAATGAACAAGTTGTGATGTTGGATCACATAGATGGATCGGAGTAGATTGTTTAATTAATGAATGATTCCGAGGAAATACATACACACAATGTGTGTTGTTTGTTTGACACCCTCCATGGTGATCTTTCTGAACCTCGGGAAACAAATAGTTAACATTTAAACCAGCAAGTGCTTTGGTCTGCACACTCTGGTCGGGTTGGATCAGATACTCAGTCCGTGTCTCCTCTTCTAATGCTTTCTCACTATATCAAAGAAAATATGTTCACTGTTTCATCCACCTTGTCTTTACAAGACATTTTGGAGTTAAGGGAAGAACCAGTAACATTGTGTGTCACAGCACAAAACACTTTGACATAAATACTATTCTGCTAGTAAACTCAGCAACATTGCCACCCATATCATCAACACTATTTTGGTACCTGTTTTCATTTTGAGATCACCTAGGCATTTTATTATAGTTTCAATATTTTGTGCGCGTGTGTATAAATGTGACAAATGGAAGCTATGTGTTTATATGGTTATAAATTAAGAGGTTAATATTATATTCATAGTACACGTTAGATTTTTCTATTGATTCAAACTCATTTTTATAAAATTGGCTCATATTATGAGTATTTCTTTTTTCTAAACTTGTTTTAGATCATATATTTATTCAATGTGTGACTTGGATTTTTTTCAATATATCTCTCATATCCAACAATACAAAGAATAATGAACGAACGGTCTGAACAACGGACTTTATTAGTAGTTAATTTTTTATATTAGATCTAACTCATCTTTATATTTATAATTATATATCATCTACTAAAGAAAGAGATCATAAAGTTGATAACAAGAGATCATAATTACATCTCATGTCTTTACAACATATAAGTCAACTTCTTAACAACTAAGACAACACTCATTTACTATATTTTTCGATTATATCTCATCATAAAATAATTGAAGACATAATTTTGAAGATATAAATTTCGTGATTTGTGTATAAGATTTATAAGGTTAATTAACTATGCATACAAATTAAATCCATAATTTATATGGGAAGTTTTGGTTACGTCCTTAATTTTTAATTATTCAAGGTCTAATCATAACATAATTTTGATGGGTGAATATTTTATATTTCTTTGAATAAACTACGCCCATTTTTTCCACGGAAGAAAAGCTACCTCTTTTATTTAATAGGATAATTACAAACTAGTGTACCGACTAATATTGTTACTCTCTGAATTATACAGGACTGTCACAGTGGATCTAATCTAAGTATGGCAACTTTACCAGCAAAAAGTTAACCAAAAGAAAGGGGAAATTATGACGAAAACAAAGCTATAATTTTTGTCATAAAAAAATTGTTATTATAAAATTAAAATGCTATATATTGCGGCAAATTAACATAATACTCGGTGGTGTGATTTGGAGGATTGTCATCTCTTGAACCCTTTATAGAATTTTTGTTTTTCTACTTTCAATTTAGGGCCCTCCAGTAATAGTATGTATAGTTTGGTGATGGACCACTCTGTTCTCTATTTATCTCTAGGAAATAATATTGAGAATTTCTTTTTCTCCCTTATGATGTTCACAGTTCTACCTTATTAGCTCACCAAAATTTATTGAAGTGATATAATATTTGTTTTAGTCAAGTAGTTTAGTGATTAGAATTTACTTTTTTCGATACAAATAAGTGGGGTGTTCTGGCATTCGAACCTCAGAATGCATGTCTCTGTCTGAGTTATGCTCACGGGAACAAAATTATATTATATAATTTAAAACTGAAAACAAAAATTAATAAGTCATCACATTTTATTAATTTTGCATGATTTCATAATTCATTTACGTTAACATAACATTATATTGTACAAAATGTTGGCAACTAAATATGTAGCACAAGAAGATGGGGTGGAAGGAGGGAGAAGACTTATAATCCCACTCATGTGCCCTCAGAAGAATTTGGGAACACAAGATGATGTGACATAAAAATGTAGGAACTGAATTAAACAATCACATATCCAAAGAGATCTGACATTACATGCTACGAAGGTGGGAACACAAGTTCATGTGGTCAATTTGACCGTTCAGACTAACCCAAGAACTACTACTACGAAGGTCTTTGCTGCCATCCTAACCCCTCTCTCTTGTGTTTATAGGAATGATCCTTCGACCTAGGTCAAACAATCAAAAAATGTGCTCAAACAGTTAAAAAATTCATGAAAACCCGACCAACCTTACTGACCAAGCAACATTTCCCAATCTAACACATTTTGGATTATGTTATCTGAATGTACTTGGATTATGGTTTTAAGGGTTTGACACCTTTCAAATTATATAATCTGAACCAATTGAATACAAGATTTTACCGTGGCCCACATTGCACCAACAATTTTTGTGCTTCATGACACACAAGAACTTCTATAAATTGGTGTATTTGGTTCATTTGCAAACCACATAACAAAATCATGAACACTTATTGATGTAGCAACAAAAGTAAGTATTTATGTTATCGTCTCCACAGGGACTGGTGCGATATTCTAAGCCGTTCAACAATCAATATCGTTCTGAGCTAGGGTTGTCGGGTATTTT
>Ga0315914_1011664_pt1 | contig 10430 bp, 6 predicted proteins | sample MpolenodulesMG_FD_203920 | JGI IMG/M metagenome (GOLD analysis project Ga0315914, IMG submission 203920) | Medicago polymorpha root nodule microbial communities from Los Angeles, California, United States - elongated nodules | ecosystem: Host-associated > Plants > Roots > Nodule | place: USA... | reverse complement strand
GACCAGATCGCAGTTAAAGTTGAAATTTTTGTGAGTAAAGTTTTTGGTAAAGGTGAAATATGCCCCTGCACTTTATTGGAAATTACTAAAATGTCCTTGGTGGCATCTATGTGACATGTTTCGTTTGTCTGGTCAGTGACAATAGACGACAAGGACCAATTTTGTTAACGTGGAAAAATTTAGGGATTTTAAAAACATTTATTGAAATGTAAGGACTATTCTTCAAAGTCACGCAAAATATAAGGACCAAAAACATATTTAACCCTTAAAAAAATGGTGTCCACTAGCTGTCACGTCAGTTTCTCGTTAGTTATTTGACAGCAGAGACTATTTGTGCTAACGAAGGAAAAAATGTATGGATTTTAAAAACATTTATTGAAATGTAAGAACTATTTATCAAAGAGGGCAAAATGTAGGGATCAAAAACATATTTAACCCTATTATATTTACAAGGGTTCGAACTCTAATTTTCCTTTTCCTTTTAATGACCTCTGAATTTCTAAAGCTACTTTGACCAATCAAAACAAAAAACCATTATTATTCCCAATAAAAGTTCTAAAAAATTATATATAGGTAAGCATTTGCGAGGCCTTTTTTACCAAAAAATGTCTTGAGTTCCCATCATACTTATCAGTGGAATACACCGCTATATCAAAGTTTTCAGAACAAGTAAAAACAATCCCTTATCACCCCTTTTGGTCTTGAAGATTATTATCATTAATAAAAGAATCATCGTGCCCTCCCTAAACTAACTCACGAATCAAATTTCCACTTTTGCAATGTTTCCCAGACGTTTTAAGGACCCCAAAACAGGTACCTTCCTATGCGCAATAAATCGAACTAATCTCAATACGATTACATTCTTGCTCACCAGCTGTTTGATAAAATGTCTCACACAAAAACTGAACCCTAATATTTTCTATAATGCATTTTCTTTATGTACTTACATATTCCAATGCAGGTTTTCATATGCTGAGTTCAATGCATGCGAAACGATACATGAATAAAATTGGGTTGGAAAGTGAAGACTACTACTTTTATAAACAAATTGGGAAGGCCTTACTTTGCACATACACCATACTTGGTGGATTTTGGATTTATAACGGGGGTTCGCCGATGGAGTGGTGGAGGAAGAAGTCGCCAACGATAAGGGACAAGTTTGAGGAGGTCAATTTGTACCTTGGTGAGGTAGAATCAGTGAAGGAGTTTATAGCGAAAGGAAAGATGATTGGAAACACCCTTAAAGGGATGGTTGAGATTGATGAAAAGGATGCAAGCGGGCGGGAGGAGATGGTGAAAAAGAAGGCTGATCAAGAAGCTCAGAAGCTGTGGTTGAAGATGAAGAATGAAGTTGTAGCCGAGCTTCGAGAAAAGGGAATTGATGTGGAGTGATTGCATAGGGAATATTTGTGTCACTTCTATGATTCATGTACTGATTTGTGCTATTGCAGTATAGTTTAGTAAACATATGTTATGGATGCTACATGATAAATAATGAACTGATAAATAATGAACTGATAAAAATGTTTGATTAATTCTTTCTTTCAAAAAGAATGTTTGATTAACATTGAATGATGATAAAAGGGAAAGAATCGTAACTATGCTTTTCTTTGTTGGTGTGGATGCTCATGTGTTTGTCTAATGCTGTGTTTGGATCGGCGTTTTGGTTCTCTTTCTCGCGTCCCAAGGACAGTAATTTCCTTTGCTGGATTTTTAGTTGGTTATAGGCTATAGCTTTCTTATTTTCATTTTTGCATGATTCTAGCAATAGGAGTTGAACAAATTTGTCAATAACAGTCGTTCTGTTCGTAGCATCAACTTTGATGTGTTCATGCTGAGCTTAGTTATAGCTAATGTTAAATCTGTGAAGAAAATAGGTCCTTTTTTCTGTACAACAAAATAATTCATTATAACTACCATAAAAAAATGTAGAACCACTTTTCACTAGAAATAGAGAATTGCTAGCATTCACCGAGCATATCAAGAAAAGTAATCAGAAATACAATGGTAGTGCACGTTTTTTTTTTTTTTTTTTAAAAAAGTAAAAAATTTAACCAAACAAATTTAGATGGTCGATAGTTTGAGTGGTTTGATCATGCTTCCATCCCAATTTGAACGATTTAATACAATTGATCCATAATTTTAAGATATATCAGGTTCAATTTGAGTACGAATTTATGTGGACTAATTTAATTTTAGTGATGAGTTACGTTTCAACTTAAAAAACCTTTCAAAATGTAATGATTACCAATCAAGACTTCCACCGTTTGCAGGATAGAGCTTTTTGGCAGAATGTCCCTGTAAAGAAAGACATGAAAGGAAACAAGAAGCATTCCTGAGAAAAAGATCAGTGGTGTCAAATCCAATTCTATTTCTTTTCATGGTTTACTGAACGATGAATTTGGGAAATTATAATGTTTAAGCAAAGGAAATTCTTTCTATTAAAGTCAACGAATGTGCTAACACTCGTTCTGATGCATCATTATGTTATCTTAGAGACACGACATGGTTGGAGGACTAGACAAAAGTGCAAGTTTAGTAACTATTATGTTAAGGACACGACATGGTTGGAGGACTAGACACAACTGCAAGTTTAGTAACTACTATGTTATGTTAGAGACATGACATGGTTGGAGGACTAGACAAAAAAGCAAGTTTGGTAACTACTTTATGAAAAAGTCATATTTAGACTGTACAATGTTAAATGCTAGAAGCCTTTTTGGTAGTAACTGCTAAAAATCTGACATCATCATGGTCAAGATCTGAAGCTGGGTTTACCTTGGGTAATGATAATGTTTTTTGAATCAAATAGCTGATCAGCAAAACTTACTATAATAAGATCTTTACAATGATGAAAATTTTGAAAACAAAATTCAATAAAATCAGTGAGTGAACAGTGAAGACATCTCCAGAAGTAGCAGTTACACTTTCATCAGAGATATAGAGCAATTACATGACTAAATCCCAAATATTCACTTTTAAGAAGCTTGGGGCTGCATCAAGGCTTCAAGTGGATCACAACATTGGGTCATTAGAGGATTATCTTTGAATCAAATTGCAAGATGTTAGTTGATGACTTGCATTAAAATAATATGAATCATTCGGAGTATGGGTTAATAGTTAAAAATTGCAGAAGTTTACTCCAAAATTTTAACAACCATGAAATTGTGTTTACTAGGCGTCAAGCAAACGGAAGCGCTCATGCTCTTGCAAGGGCAGCTTTATCTCATGCTTCACGCAATATTTTTAATGAAATGACATAAGTTTTGTTTGTGTCAAAAAAATATCCACTTTTAACGGTAGCAGAAAATAAAATGACACAGTAAGCTTACCATCAACACTTGAAATAAATTGAAATTCAACAAATATGAACTAAATTTTATTCATTTCCAACCAAAACACAAGCAATTCATAAATTCAGTGAGATGAATTGCTTAGAACTACAGAAGCTAAGCACCAAAATATCAATATAAAACTTCAATAGAGGTACTGAGAAACAAACGTTACAAACAAATGCAGAGGCTAAGCACCAACATATATCTTTAAACCCTAATGCAAGTAAACTAGATTCTAAATCTGCTATATCCAGTTTCTAATACAAGTAAACTAGATTCTATGTCTGCTATATCCAGTTTCAAGCCAAACCACATGAGTGAAGTATTAAGCAATAGCATAAAAACTTTGATGAGATGGGAGAAAGGCTATACATTATCCTAATTTTGATTTATGTAACTCTGTTAAAATTAATTTATAATCCTGTATTAAATTGTTCTTATGAATTATGATTATTATATACCAAATTACGAATCAAATAGCTGTCCTAAAATTTTTATGGCCAATGACCATACCTCGCTGTTAAATCAGGAACTCAAGGCCAATTCATAACATTCATTTTCTAATTTCTAGATTATATATCAAGATTCAAGAACAAGAGCATCTATATCATTAATGTGTACTAGTTTAAGCATAAAAATACAGGGGAAAGTTACATACTATGGGCCAGAAATTGGAAGGTAAAGCATATTCCATGCTACCTTAACAAGCTATGGAAACCTAACTGTATCTTACCCAGATTAAAAAGTCTTTCTGCAATAAAATCTAAGCAAAATGTAGTGTTGTGTATCATGTTACTCCTAGCAATGTTGCAATCAGAAATTTATTATGCTAATAATATCGTGGTATCAATGTTCTATTCTGCTACAAACATAATGTGAACACTGAACAATTGCAACCAAAATCTAACAACGTGATGAACTTTATCTAATGGACAAGAAACAACAACACTATATATAATTTTTCCGACCAGATACTCTATCAAAAGTTACAGCTTTACACGAAACTTCTGGCAGATGGATTCAAATCCTTTGAGCTACTCTTTCCCGATCTGCTTCGCCTATAGCTCTTCAACGGTGTCAAATAGAATCTCAACAACCCAGTGTCAACATTACTCGTCGAATACCTAACACTCCTATTCCTTTGAAGCGTAAGCTCTTGTCTTCCATTCAAAACATTGCCTTTGGTTTCAGTACCTCCACCAAGACCATTAACTAAACCAGCCATTCTACTATGATTTTTACAACTAACACTATAGCTACGAATAAGCTTTTGGCTAACCGATTCGCTCCCTTGTCCATTAACCACCCTCCTCAACTTCTGCCAAGACTCTGCAATCGGCTTATTAACAACATCACCAGCAACAGATTCTTCCTCTCCCAATTTATCTTCCTTTCTCTTCTGTACTAATCCCAACTTATTCCACAACTTGCCCCATTTGTGAAACTTGTTCGTTCCCTTTTGATCACTTCCGATTTCAACATCACAAGCTTCCTTAGAAGCAGACCCTGTTCTACAATCAGATTGAACATTACCACTATTCTTAGGTTTCAAATTAGCATCCCTCAAATCTTCCTCAGTAATCAAAACCTTTGCACCGTAGAATAACTCGGTTGTAGCCGGAGAAACCTTGGCATTAGATATCACTCTCAATTCATCAACATCTCCAATCACCGCTGATTTCCTTCGAGGGTTTGACCTATCGAAACTCCTCCTCCTCCGATCCGAATAGTAATGCTTTGTTTCAGCAGAACCACCAGGATGTAGTCCACCAACACTACTTTCCAAATTCTCCACCTCTTCTTCTCCTTCTTCATCTTCAACCAAAACCCCATCATCATTTATAGCAACCATTGGCGAAAACCTCGAACACGTTTTCCCAATCAAATAACCATCCCACGAAGCACGAGGCGCATCGAATGAAAACCTCGAATCATCTACGGATAACCTAGGATCAGTATCACATGATCTTCTACCTAATGATAAACCATATTCTCCAACCTCAGATTGCGTCTCTCTCAAATTTCTCCCCCTTTGCTTATCAACCTCCATACTCCTCAAACCACCGCCATTTCCGGTAACATCACCGCCGTCGCAATCGGCATTGTTTCTCTTCAACTTCTGCTTTCTCTTCCATTTCCTCAATTTCTTGCTGAAAACCGAAGCCGCATCCCAGAAACTCGTTCTAGAAGAATCTCTCCCTGCATTCTTCCCGCTACGAATTTCAAGATCTATAAACTCCTTCATCGTCTTCGTCTCTTCTTCATCATTTTCATCTTCAACCAAAACCCTACCAATGTCACAACCACCGTCGAAATCGATAATCTCAAAACCTGATTTTCGAGATTCGTTTTCGAGATACCGATTCAAACCAGGTTTCTTCTTCCGCTTCTTTTCGTCGTCGATGTTAAACAGGTCCGAGAGCGTGCCACGGTTCTGCTCCGGTGGAGCAAGGATCTCACACGACCTACGACGGGGCTCAACGGCGGAGGACGAAGCTTGGTCACCGGCGCGGCTGCCGGAGCAAGATTTGGTACGGCGGAGTTCGGGTTCGGCCTCGGCGGAAGTGGATTCGATGCCGGAGAGACGCTCGGTGAGGCAGGAAGCACAGAAACCGGTGATGGGTTGGGAAGGGTGACGGTGACAGGTGGTTAAACGACGCGTTTTGGAAGTCATGGGTGAGAGTGAGAGTTAGAGTGGAAGCAGAGTATAACAGTGTGTGAGAGCATGTTAGTTACAGTGGAAGTGAAAGCTCAATGAATGAATCGACATAATTAGCATTTACTTTGTTAAGGGTATATATAAATGCTTCTTTCCTTATCTTCTTATATATAGGATCATAGGCCTTACCTATCGATAAACATGACCCTATATGACAAACACTAGGCTTTGTTGGACACAAAATTTCAACACTCCACACATACACTTATATATAAAAGGAGAATTGAGAAGTAAACACATAATTTTTGACACAAATGCAATATCATGGGTAAAACAGTAGTTTTGTTGTGAACTAAAAGGGTAATTTGGTAATTCCCTCCCTTCCCCCCTTTTCTATGCCTTTCTCATTCTTCTCTTCCCGACACCCTCTTCTTCTCTTGCAATCACCCTACATTTTCACCACCACCATCATTATCGTCCTCGTCAGTAACAACCACCACCGTCCTCACTGCACCCTTTATCTTGACCACCACCGTCCTCGTCAATCACATCCACTGTCGTCAGTCCGTCCTTGCCACTGCGCCCTCCGTCCTCGTCACTACCATCATCCTCGCCACCACACCATTACGTCGTCGTCGCCTCCAACCCCTTCAGACCCGAACACGCCTTTCTCACCACCGTCTCTGTCATCCATAATTACCACCATCCTTCCAGATCTGATCTCAATCTATCATGATCTCCTCTTGCAAAGAAATAGATCGGAGAAAATGACAGTGATAGACAAGTGTCACCGTTGGGCAATGGCTGGAGATTTGAGAGGGCAGAGAGAATGTAATAGTGGTGGTGGAGATGAGAGAAAAAAACAGGGCATGGACAGGGACTGAGAGAAAACAGAGTCTGAGTAAAGACCGAAAGAAAACTAACTGTATAAACATACGGTGTCTGTATTGCGTTGTTTTATTTTTTTTGTGTCTATTTATCATTGTTGATAAAAAAAGGGTCTTCTTAACGAATGTTTCTGGAACATTCTTTAAGCATTTTAAATCAAATCATTATTTTTTTTAAAGAAAAATCAAATAATTATTCTTTAAAAATGCCAAAGTTTTTAATTTCCAAAAATAGAGAGAGATAGAGAAGAATGACACAAAGCAATTATACAGGTTCCTTCCACAAACCGGAAGTAGTCATGTCCCCCTTGCACTTCCAAGGAGAGTTCACTAAAAAGTAATATTTGGTTACAACTGCTCACTGCTAAAACAAGCAAGAGACTTTAAACTACTCAAGCACAACTGCAAGAGATTTCCTATGCTCAAGAACACAATCAAGAGACTTCCTATGCTCAAGCACAACTGCAAGAGTCTTCTAATCAAACAGAATTACAAAGAAAATTGTTTGAGGTTGAACACTTGATATACAATCAGTGCTGTTCACAATACAAATCCGATACAGACTCTTAAGACTCTAGAATTTCTAGGATATGAAAGTTGTTAAGAAATTTTAAGTGAACTTTGATGTGAAACAATTTCAGTAGAGTTTTGGCACTTGTAAAATTGTTGAGAGAGTCTTGCAATTCTTCATGTCTTCACTCCTTTATATAGAGGTGAGAAAGAGACGTTGTTGATTGCCAACACATAAAAAAAAAGAGTCGTTTAAAGCTTGATCAAATCACCAATGGTTTGTTGCCTGATTTGGTTATTGTCCTATGAAGGAACAATTTCAAATCCATTCCATGTATAGAGGAATAACCAGCGTAGTCATAACTGTTGTTCTTGTACTATTACAGACACAAATCAGAGTAGTGGAAATAGTGGTTGTACACTTGTAGTATTGTCCTTTCCAACGTTATCCAAAGAATAAGCATCCAATGCATTTCAATTCCTCTGAATTAGCCGTTGCTTCAAGCTTATATTCTTCTGCAATGATAGGCGTGATAATAACATTTGAACAACCTTTGAAGCTTCCAGTCTTCCTGCTTCTGATGATCTTCAGAACCTCTGATGACGTCAGCTTCTGGTGAACAACTTCCGAGTAGAGTGCTTTTGATGACGTCAGCTTCTTCAAAACCTCTTGTCTTCAGAACCTCTTTTCTTTAGACGCTTCAAGCTTCCTTTTTGTTGATCCATTGCTGTCATTTGTTCTTTAGAACCTATGCTTGAATTTAAACATACTAAATTTTTGTCTATGGTCCTGCATACTTGAACAAATATTAGCATATCCAATTGACAATTTTTAATACCTTGTTATCATAAAAACTCAAAGGGTAATGTTAAACACATTCTGTTCCAACAATGTTATAGTGCGGAGAGCACTTATTCGAGATGGGAAAGAGCATAGGAACCACTACATGCGGATATTTGTGGGCGAAGACCGTTATAACTATATCTTGAATGGATTGCATCCTCCCCAAAATAACCAAGAGAAGTGATTACCATCAGAGGTGCTCTAAGCTCTTAACGACAACATACTCATTGTTTCTCCACCACTTCAATTTCCGTCTCAACCCTTGTTTTTTTGTTCTTCATCTATTGATGTGTTTTTTCCTTTCAATCTAACTTGCGTTTTAATCATTCAATTTATGCAATAATTTTTTTAGATATCATGTGATTCCAATTTTGACTCTTACTTGAATATGATATTAATTCTTTCAAATCGATAAATTATATCTTTAAATTGAAACTCACATGCTCCTGAACGGGAACAAAATGTCCCCCGTTAATTTTTTCTCCAGTTTCTCCTGAGAATGAATCTCAGCCCTCCATTTATTTTATTGACAGATCAATGGATATGAACAAAAACACATAAATGTGATTTCGTTTTGGGTCTATTCCTTTCTTCTTCACAAACTCATCTCAGTCCTAGTACCGGTTCACGAGAAGCCAACAAGTTACAACTCCATAACTCAGTTTTATGTCTTCCCATTCTCTATGTTTAATTTTTGGGTAATTAAGTAAATGGTCCTTATAAATATTCAGAATTTTATTTTTAGTCTCTGTAAAAAATTTCGTTAGCTCTTTTAGTCCATGTAAAATTTTCCATCAACATTTTTAGTCCTGTAAAAATTTTACGTCATCATTTTCGGTCCCTAAAATGCTAAAGAAAAATGTCACAGGACTAAAAAATGTGATTTTTTTTTGTAGGGACTAAAAACAAAATTATGAATATTTATAGGACCATTTAGTTAATTAACCATTAATCTTTTGTCTTCAGTTTTCTTTGATAGGATTGTTTGATTGCTTCCATTTTCTTATTAACATCAATTGGTTCCTTTCTCGCTGATTATGATTTATTGATTATCAGTTTAATTTCAGATTTAGCATTGACACCAATTCATGTAAATTACTTTGAAACAAATTGGTTAGAAACAATGACAGTTGCTGCATAGAAATAACTTAATGAGAGCCAGCAAAAAGGAATTAGGTTAATTAGAACTAGAATAATAATAAATGGGGAAGTAATTTTAAGCAATAGAAAAAACACAGAGAATGGGAGTAGGAAGGAAGAAGGAAATAAAGAATAAAGGACACCACTATCAGTCTGGTGCACCACCGCACTGCTTCACCGTGCCACGCACCACCGTCATGAAGTTCCGTGAGCTACCACGACCTAGGCAGGGGTTACCCCGCAACTTCAATCACAACTTCACCACACTGTTGCGAACCACGTTCTCCAATCAGGCGCTCCACCAAAACGAATTGGGTCTGTGAATAAGGTAGGATTGTGAGGGGATCTCGTGAGGAAAGTAGGAAAGAAAACAACCAAAATCCATTTTATTTAATTGTTTTTACTAGTAACCGTTGATTAGTCATTAAAAGAAAATGGAGGGCTGAGATTAGTTGACGGGAGAAAACAGGAGGAAAAACTCACAAGAGACGGTCTCCTGCCCTTATGAACAAACTCATGTCACTCAAGTTAGTTAAATCATTGAAATATCATGTTTTAGAATTTGCTATCGTTGACATTCAGATCATTGATTAAATTCTGTAATTGACTGAAGTCAGTCTTTCAATATAAACCAAACAAAAATTGCAACATGACGTAAAATCAACCCAGACCACGAAATCACACAAAAACATAAGAAAAAACTTGATATATGTGGAACTTATTTAGATTAGGATACATATTTATTATTTATATAAAAATAATAGTAACATTTGTATACATAGAAAACATAGGACGAATTAATGTCATCTTTGTCATTTTGCATTATTTTGACAAGTTTTTTAGTCTATCACTTTATAATATTTAGTTAAATTGAGATTTTTTAATGTATCTTCTAAATAATAATAATAATAATATCATCAATTTTGGGCTGTCCTTTTCTCTTTCAAAAAATATCATCAATTTTCAATACAAATAACACATGTAACAAATAGATATAAATAAATTTAAATATTGAAAAAAATATAACAAACACGATATGAATATATATATATATA
>Ga0315914_1011660_pt1 | contig 10433 bp, 10 predicted proteins | sample MpolenodulesMG_FD_203920 | JGI IMG/M metagenome (GOLD analysis project Ga0315914, IMG submission 203920) | Medicago polymorpha root nodule microbial communities from Los Angeles, California, United States - elongated nodules | ecosystem: Host-associated > Plants > Roots > Nodule | place: USA... | reverse complement strand
AATAATGATAGAAAATTCTCTAAGAATAATGTCTCATATTCAAGCTAAAACTTTGAAACTTACCACAATACGGATCGTGATTGAAACTGCATAAATCTGCGCAAAACAAAATAAATAAATAAATAAAAAGTAAAACTTCAAACAGAATTCCATTTGATGTTAGAACTGAATATAGGCTCACTGTGTAATTCTTCATTCTTTGGAATATTGCACGACTTGTTAGCACGGCACTAATGATAACACTGAGACCTGGTTCTGTTAGAACAATGTCGGAAGCGCTACGAGCTGCATCAGTTGCATCATCCACAGCTATTCCAATATCTGCTTTCTTAAGTGCAGGAGCATCATTAACGCCGTCACCGGTCATTCCACATATGTGTTTCCTAGCTTGCAAGCGTTTTACGATCTCATATTTGTGTTCTGGAATAAATAAACTCATCATGTCAAACAAGCGGAAAAAATATACTTCAAAACAATTTTATCATATGAAAATAAATATAAATAGCTATGTTATTAATCTTCTTATAAATGTAAATTGTACTTATTTGCATTCAGAAAAATTCCCTCTTCCGGTTATTTTGCAATATTTTACGGATTCTAGTTTGTTGTTGCTATTATTGGAAGCAATGATATTGAATTTTGGCGATATTAAGTTTGGAAATACTAAGAATTTGAAGAGAAAAGAAATATTTCTATCAAAAAAAAAAAGGAGAAAGGCAATATATTATACCAGGAAAAACACCGGCAAATCCATCAGCTTTTTCGATCAAATCATCAACTGGCAAGAGGCCAATTCCTTCATCCTTGTTTTGGCCCAATAAAGCTGATGATGGGTACATGTTAGTTCCCATTCCTAGACGGCGTCCTGTTTCTTTCGCTATTGATAGTTGATCACCTAGAAGAAATTTTAGCACATAAAATATCATTCACATTAGAAAAACCGAGTAGTGCGAAGCATATTAATTCCAAATGCTTATTCTATAAGCGCTTAATTAAGTTGTTTATCCAAACATGCCCAATATCATGCAGAGGACACAAACCTGTTATCATTTTGACATTTACACCAAGATTTAATGCCCTACTTATCGTCTCTGCACTATCATGTCTAGGTGGATCGAATAAAGGCATGAGCCCGATAAATTGCCAAGGCCTTCCTTGGCTTTCTTTCTTTCCATCAGGAACTTCCTGAGAAATAGGATATAATGATAAACGCAGTCAGTAACAACATCCAATGTAACTTGAATTCGCTCAATGCAAGTTGCATCAAGAGCATATGAAACATATACCTGGTAGGCTACAGCAAGAGACCGCAACCCTCGCTCGGCAAATTTATCAATGACAGCATGAACTCTACGTTCAATCTCCGACTTATTATGTGCAAGATTCAAAATCTAATAAAGAAGAAATGTATGAATCACTTCCATTGTCAAGTGGTGATATTAACGCAAACAATTACTTGGATGATACGAAAGATACCTGCTCGGGTGCACCTTTGCTGACACGATGCATTTTACCTTCGCTGTCTATATAAGTTAGAGCTGTCCGCTTGTCAGTAGGATTGAAGGGAAGAAAGTGAACCTCTTGAATACCAGCCCTTGCCTAATTTTTGGACAAATACAAGCTTAAAGTGAATATATTTCAAGTGAAAAGTGAATATAATAGACTGAGTAATTCTGCAAAACAAGATATACATCTAATTACACTTTTCTGAAAAAAAAATCTCAAAGTAATAAATGATCTATAAAGCAAAGTAATTAACCAATATGTTACTACATATTTACAATGAGAGAGTATTACAAGCACTGACACATAGACACTAATAATAATTTAAGAAAATAGAAGTGTTCGAATGCAATCACATGTGTCGTGTCAGACAACAGACACACCTTAAATATGAAGTGTCGGTGCTGCTTTACAACAAACCAAATGAGGAAAGAGAAGGCTAGAGTAGGTTTATTTTTTAGATAGAAAAATAATAGTACCGTTATCCTATCGACACAAAATACTATAGCAGCATTTAATTCAAATAGCAAGTTTTATGTGATCATATGGAAGCATGAAAAGAGATAAATTATACCTCTTTTGGATCACCTAGCATCCCTACAATAGCAGCATCTATAGCATCTTGATTTTCCACTCTGGAAGCCCGAGCAGCCATGAGAACAACGGTATCTGCGTCAACTCCTTTAGCAAAAATCTATAAAAAAAAACATTAAAAACACTTTCTGTAGGACTACAAAAAATAATCAGAAACCACCACATTACAAAAACTTGATATTACCAACCTCAATAAGATTCTTGTCAACAGATAGTTTATTCAAAGTCAAAGTTCCAGTTTTGTCGCTGCACAATACGTCCATACCCGCCATCTCTTCTATTGCTGTCATTCTTTTAGTTATCGCTCCCTGCAGTAAACACAAAAGGCATAACTGATAGAGGAACTGTTTGCAATGACTAATTTGAGATTATCTTATGATATAATTACTTGTGAGACTCTTCGGAAGAGCTTATGAAAATGACTTATAACATGTATATAAGTTGTTCTCAGCTTATTTTCATAGACTCAGAAACTATTGTCTAGTTGATGAAAAGTGAAAACTTGAAGCAACTACTTCTAAAGAATAACTAATGTCTACCTGTTGAGCTAAGCGATGGGAACCGATTGCCATTGTTACTGACAAAACAGTAGGCATGGCAATAGGAATTCCTCCAATGAGAAGCACAAGAAGATTGTCAATCCCGGGACGATATTTCCGGTGTTGAATCGGGTACATGACAATGATCTCAACTATCATTCCCACAGCAATTGAACATATACAAAAGTTCCCAATTGAAGTTAGGACCTGTTTAAGGAACCAAAAGTAATGCTAAGTATCAATGTGAAACATATTAAATATAATTATGATCCATGTATACACACATGAAATTAATTTTCACCATTGCAGAACCAAAAACACACATAGTTTCAAAAAGATTGGTGTTCAATTTACCTGCTGAAAATGCCCAACTTGATTTGTGGAGTCGACTAGATGAGCAGCCTTGCCAAAGAAGGTATGAACTCCGGTTGCAATAACAACTGCTTCTATCTCTCCCTGTTTGCATGTAGAGCCTGAATAAACACTGTCACTGGGACCTTTCGTGACCGGAAGAGACTCACCTGTAAGTGCAGACTGCAACCGTCCGAAAACCAGAATCTTAGTGATCAACAAATTAATGGTGATAACAAACCGATATAGAAAAACGAGAGAAAACGTATTAAGTTGCACCTGATCAATCTTCAATGGATCACCTTCAAGTAAACGAGCATCCGCAGGGATAATATCACCTAGCTTAACACTAATTATATCGCCTGGAACAAGAATGCTAGCATCTTCCTCCACCCATCTCCCATCTCGAAGGACCTGCATATATAGATAAGGGTATTATTGACAAAACAATAATCAATATTGTATTGAATTTTGAAAACGATGAATAAATAGAAACAAATCTTTTCTATAAAGCCACAGTTAAAAAGAAACTGAGAGAGTAATACCTTAGCTTTTGGCGCCAAGCGAGCCATGAGAGCTGCAGCAGCATTACCAGCATTGTTTTCCTCGATGAAACTAATTGTGGAATTGATTATAAGGAGTGTGATGATACCAACGAAGTCTTGCCAATCGGGTGGTTTATTCTAAAGAATAAGAAGATAAAAAATAATCAAGAAATTTTAATACAATGCCAAAAAAGAACCTTCAACAACTATTTCTAATTTTTTTTGTCCTATTATTTGCATCCACAAACTTCAAAATCAAAATCATTGTTTTAAATTGCACAACCGCAATTGCGGTAGCAATATAAAGGATTTCGAGGTTTAAGCAACAACGCCGCAATTGCATTGACCACATTTCACTGCTATGTAAAGATTCGTAGCCACAACCGCAATTTAAAACCATGATCAAAATTAATTGTTTCAACAAAAATGAGTAAAGTATGCAGCAACTTACTCCTCCATTGGCCAACGCAATAGCCATGATTGCTGCAGCTTCCATCACCCATGAGAGAGGATTCCACATAAATCCCAAAAACTTCAAAAACTTGCTTTCCTGCAAAAGCCACAATAGAAGATAAAAAGCAAAACAAAATACTAAAAAGGTGAAAACAAAAGGACAATTTTATCAATCAAAGTTTATAGAGTCATACTAAGCATTGACACAACTACCGGACATGACACTGACACTAGTAATTTGAGAAAATGGAATTGTTGAATGTAATCACATGTGTTAGTGCCAAAACGAGTCGGACACCAGACACACTTTCAATCTGAAGTGCATGTAGTATGTACTACATAGGAATCATATCATACATTAACATAAGGGGAAAAAAGATCATTTTAAGAGGAAAAACAAAACAAAACAAGAAACAAAAACAAAGATTGAAGGGAAAGACCTGCTTCTCTTCAAGTTTGTTGTGACCAAAGATAGCCAACCTCTCCTGAGCAGCCTTTGTTGTGAGTCCATTTGAATCACACCTTAAAGTTTGAAACACTTCCTCAATTGGCACATTTTCCTGCAAACAAATTCAAGTAATCTTAACAAAAAAACAAAAACAAAATACAAAGCAAAACCATAATCAAACAAAAACTAGACAAAATTGCAACTATAAAATTAAAACACCAAAAACATAAAAAATAAAAAGAATATTTTTTTTTATGACACAAACAGTTCAACCTTCAAAGTACACACAATTCTATAATCAAAGGTAAAAAAAAAAGGTTCAAAAACATGAAAAACAAAGAAATGGAAGTACCAAATCAACAGCTTCTGTCAAAACAGCATGCATGGCTTCTTCTTTATCAGCCATTATAGCCAAAACCCAAGATTTTGATGCTGCAAAGTTGTAAGCTTTATGTGAATATCTCTATATCACACAAAGAAAACAGAGAAAACAGAGCAATTCCTCTGTTTTTCTTTTCTTCTTCCAAAATATATAGATATACAAAGACACATGTAATGTAATAGATGTTTGTGAATGTGTATGTATATGTTATATGTATATGTGACGTGCCTTTTCCACTGCTTTTGTATTTTTGTCTTGACTCTTAAAGTGGCGGCTTTTGAAGGACAACATGGTAAGCATTTCTAGGAAGATTTTATGTACTTGAAGGTACACTCTGTTTTTCTACAATATTCCACTCTATTGCTATTATTATATTGTACATTTTTTTTCTATACTACATTAATAATATAATAAAGTTGGTTGAAATATGTAGTACTTGATAGTTATGTGATATAGGTTAGTCCATTTATTTATATTGGTATGGGATTTCTTTTTTGTTATGAAGAATTTTTGTAATGTTGTTTATTTATTTTGTTAGGTTTTAATATTATTTATTTGAGAAATGCTAGAACATATTTTAACATACACTTTTCAACGCAATCTTTTTTATTGGTTAAAATTTATATAGTATCCACCAAATTTATATGGGACTCACGTGATTTGGTGGGACCCATGTGAATTTTAACTAGTCAAAAATATTGTGTTGAAAAATGTGTGTTAAAATGTGTGTTGCTAGCATTCTTCTATTTATTATAGATATGCTTATTTTGTTTTAATTTAGCCAATATACTCTTGTTGTAATTTCATATATTTGATTTTCTTTTATACACATATGTTAGTAATATAGTTAGTTTTCGAGGATCGAATTCAACACTTTCATCTTAAACTCATTCAACATCCTTTAACTCGCCTACAAACTAACTACGCAAGAATTATATTTAATCTTGGAATAAAGAAAGTTCAAGATCATTAACTTACTATTTTAGACCCTTAAATAGTGCTCTTAGGGCACTCGTTTCCATAAAGAAATTATAAAAAGCGAAAGTATATTACTCTTATCCTATATAAATATGACTATATTCAGTATTTAGAATACTATGTATTTAGATATGAGACATTGACGACATCAAAGTCATTGATTGAATATGCAATAGATCGAAACTTACTGGTATATATTTTTTCATTTGTTTATTCATTATATACACAAAGCTAAAAATAAAATTAAAAAGAAAAGAATGTGAGTAGCCTTTCAAAGCATTATAGAGGTGTTATATAGCAGTACCTAAAGAGATGGAAGATAGAGATGGTTGGATATTTCAAAGGGCAATTATACTTCTTTAATCTAAACGTTTCCACTGCTTATTTTGGTGATACATTAATTATCAGAACAATGACAAATGTACACTCTTCACTGATTACCTTTTTGTATTACAAAGTGTGTGATACGAATATATACGATGATGACCATTGGATCAATCATGTTACTTAAATTAGTATTATATCAAAGTTAGGTTTGATTTTTAATAATTGACCTTAGGCTCTACAAGTTTCGTATTCTTTAAGCTTGTTACTTGTTATGAGACTAATTTTGGCTCAACAATAAAATGAAACAACTAATTCTTACATATTATTTGTTTCAAAAGAAAGAGCCAGCAAAGAAAGTAAAGGGAGAAAAAGATGATATAAGGACGAAGAAGGTAAAAGTTTTGCTTACTCATCAGCACAAAAATCACGTAGATTCTAATTATGTTGTGAAATAATTTTTTTTAGAGTGTTTAACCTTAAAGGTTATGGTAAGCTATCAAAAGGATTTAGATGAGATGACACAAGTCTTGAAATTGAATTCAGCCTTATGCATACAGTAGCGTTAAAACTTACTGCTCATTTAGATTCCACAAGATTTGAAAGATTGGTCTTTACAGTTGTATGTCGAGAAGATACATGATTAAAAAAAAAGGTGTGGTATCTATGCGGTATTGTATGTTTGTTATAAAAAATTTAGCTATGAAACTCATCCTCACTGCATGCCAAAAAATTAATAAATTATAATACATAGTTTACTCTAGTCATTTTGTGATAACGTGTAATCAAGAAAAATTCAAACACATGAGATGAAAAAATAGTCATAGGTTGTCGTGTTTGATTTGGATTTCTTAAAAGAGTCACATCATTAGAGAGGCAAGGGAAACACGTTCATAGAATTTTTAATTCTTTCATTTTTTTAAATGGTTTAAGACGATTAATCCCTTATTTATGGGTGATAATTCAATAGCATGATGTAAACAACAAATTCAGGTTTATTTGAAATGGTCCACAATCAAATATTCACCTACTCAAAGTCTCAGATTATCAAGCCAACTAGCCATGTATGGTATTGGTACACATGTGTTTGCTTAAAAGACTTATGTTAATATTACATATTATACCCTTTAGTTGAGTCTTATATCAACATCAACTTTCTCTTTTTGAGATACAATTGACGTGTAAAAATTCATCATGTCATATCAATTTTTGTATAATTAGTGCAAATCATAATAACAAATCATATTTTGTCATCTGTTAGTGGACAATGATTGGAAAAAAATTAACACAAGGAGGAGAAAAACTTCAATTGTTATAGGAAGATTTTCTCGAGTAAAGTTATACTCACTTCATTTGTCTCTTAATAAATTTAATAACAGAAGATTTATTTTTACCGACAAATTTTATAACGAGGTGATTACGAACAATAGTTTAACCAATAAAATTGTTTATTGGCCAAAAACTACAGAGATAAATAGATGTAACGTATGAAAAATATTCAGTCATGAAATGGTCGCGAGACTTTCTATCATGATAAGTAACGATTCTTATTAAATTAATTAATAATTACTAATTCACGAATAAACTTTCGGTCCAAAGCCTCCCATACCATATCTTTTAATAATTTTTTCCACCTTGGCTAGCATGCGGGACTTGAAATTACAGGGATCCACCTTGGTTGTCTACAATTTATATACTAGACAACTTTTTTGTATGTTTAAATATCACCGCTCGTAAACGAACTCCAATAAGTAGCTAAATATTCTTACTACTAAGATTTATTTTCTGCCCAATGAATCTGAAATATTGTATACACTCATGTAAGATAATTAACCACCTGTATAGTTTTATGGTCAAAGTTTGAATCTTTTTTCTTTAAAAAAAAGTGTGAACCTATTTTTTGTGAGTAAACAAGTGTCAAACTTAATACAATCAAATCAAATGATAAACATAACTTCATATCAAAGTGGCATTCATTTGATCATCTCTATACATGCCCCACTTAAATTTAGATTAGGCATTTGACGATTTGATTTAAATCTTATGTTTTCAGGTCAAAATGGTTATCATTTAGATTAGGCAATCGTGTTCTAGTTCTCTCCATACATGCTCCACTTAAATTTAGGTCACATCGATACATGTAATCACCAAATAAAACAACCTCACGAAATTTCCTACCTAATCAAATCAATGACTTTCATATTCATATCAAAGTGTGAAAGAAAAAAAAAACTTAACAATAAGACTAATAATAATAAAAAAATAGAATAAAAGAATTGCAAAGAATGGGAAGAAAATATACTTTATTACTAATGGTTACTTTCTATTGTTTCCAACAATATTTTTTGGTTGCTGGAAGATTTAAGTTGTTCCAAAAGAATTTCCAAAAGAGCCTAAAGCTCGTTTTGGATGATCAATATAATCTCCTTGCATAAAAATGAGACAAGAAGATCAAACAGAAGGAGGAAGAATATTTCCAAGTTTACTATTTTCCGCTAGTGCTTATGGAACGGCCAAAGATTTACCAGACGCTCAAGCATACTTTTTGTGAAATAGCCAGAAAATCCTGCAGGTGTTGCTGGTGGAAAGTCTTCCGCAGGCATGGCGAATGGACGAATCATTTTCTCCATAGTTTCTAATGTAAGATATGAACCTACTTCTTGCAGCCTCTCTGGACCCATAATAGGCAGTGTGTGCTCCTGATGCAACCATGTTGCCTCACTATCTTTCTTCTGCCAACCATATAACACAGCATATATTAGCTACTGAGATTCCTCACAGATAAAGTTGGTGGCAGTAGAAACTTTATCATATCAATAAATGGTATTCACAAAGGATGCGAACGTAAAACTAAAGAAGCTTTTAGCATCTTCACTGCGTGTTTTCAGCAGCAAGTAAACAATGAGAGTTTGAGACTATCATATCAATAAATGGTATTTACATAATCATACTGAGCCTAATGAACTTTTTATGGAATTTCAATTTCATATAACATGCCAGATAGTAATGGTGAATGAACAAAAGTTGAACCCTTTACGCTTTTAGCCAACATACATATAAGTATATATGATTACCTCCAAGGGGGATAAATCGGCACCACGGCTGAAGGTAAGCTCTATACGGTACCTTTTAGGATCTTCCAAAGCCACCTGTGATTTTAAAGTCAGAATAAAGTTAGATAAATACAAATTAAAATCTAATTTACAGATTGCATAAATGTCATAAGCAGACAACTTAGTTGGTAAACTGAGGGACACTCAGGAGATTTAACAAAGAGGTACCATTTACCACTAATTTACTATAGTTGCCAATAAAAAAACATATTACACGACTCAAAACAACCTGTTCTGACTGTCAAAATATTGTCACAGGTGATACTGAAAGGATTATAGTTGTGTTTGATAAAATATGACCAATCATTAGAAAAGAACCTGTTCTCATTATACACAGTTAACTCTGGAATCCAGCTCATTTGCACTGAGCTTGATTCAATCATATTATATAGTTCAATATAACACTTCAAAATATGACCATCGGCATAACTTTGCATCTAGGAACTGTCATAGAACATCTGGAGGTCCATGCCATATATCGTAATTTGGTAAACTTCACTTGTTAGGATTCATTTGCTAGGACTACAAATGAGGTTTTGAAATAACTTAATCCATTCATATAACGTCCACCACTTAGGAATACAGTAAGAAATTAGTAGCCAAAATGACACACCTCTGTATTCTCAAACATCCTAAGCACAATGTAGCTCATGTAGTCTAGCTCCTTTGTTTCACATAGTCGATCTAGAGCATTATGGCAAACAAGACTCTCTTCTCCTTGAAGAGATTCATCCAAATTGCAATATCGAATAACATTCATGAGAGAATGGATATGTGATTCCTATCAACAAAATTGGCAGAGAAGTATGAAAACAAATATCACATAATGCAACAAAATTTCATGAATCAGTCTATTTCGATGCTCCATATAGATAAATGTGTACTCGGGGCATCACATTATTCAACTAGTTAAAATCAATTCTGTCACAAGATCATTTATTTATTTTCTATTACCCAAATACATTTAATCAAACGAATACTAACTATGGGACTTCAAACTCTACTTAACTTCAGAATATAGATGTCAATGACTTAATTTCAGAAGAGAGACAGGAAACATCTTCATTTTTTTTTTTGCGCACAAGGAAGTTGGTAGAAAATAGACTTAGATGGTTTGGGCATGTAGAGAGAAGACCTGTAGATGCCGTGGTCAGAAGAGTAGATCAAATGGAGGAGAGTCAAGTTAAAAGAGGTAGAGGAAGA
>Ga0315914_1011659_pt1 | contig 10433 bp, 9 predicted proteins | sample MpolenodulesMG_FD_203920 | JGI IMG/M metagenome (GOLD analysis project Ga0315914, IMG submission 203920) | Medicago polymorpha root nodule microbial communities from Los Angeles, California, United States - elongated nodules | ecosystem: Host-associated > Plants > Roots > Nodule | place: USA... | reverse complement strand
GTAAAATTAAGAAGAAACATAAGCATGAAACAAATTATTGGGAAGAAAAGAAAACAAATTCATCACTAGAAATTAATTGAAGGAGATGGAAAGGAATTAGAATCGAACATGATGGTGCAACAATGGAAAAATCGAATCAGAAGAGATTATTCTTGGGCTATGTAATTGGGCTAATACAAGTTTAAGTAATATTGATTATTCTTGCGGTTTGGTTTGGTTTGATTCGGTTGCTGAGATGCAAACCACAAACCAAACCGAACCGCGCGGTTCAGTGTAAAAGTCATTCGAATTCATCCGAACCAAGTACGGTTTTTTGCAGTTTCGGTTTGAATTAGTTTGGTTTGCAGTTTTTCTCTTGAGTTGGTTCGGTTTTGAACACCCCTAGTATCAATAAACATAATTAAGGGAGGGAATGATCAAACCAATGAAGAGTATCCAAATATATAGTTTATTTAAACTATAAAGAAAATAAAAATAAAACTTAAAAACTAAGTCTCTCGAAACATGCCCTAACGATGGAAATTTTTTGTTCAATCTGGAAAATTGTTGAGGGTATGGTTATGTGAATGGGGAATGTTATTGACACTCACTCTCTTATTCTCATATTGTATAGGTGACGTATTTTTAGCATGTGTAGCAGTGCGTGTCTTTTGCCATATTGTTAAAGGCAAAATTTGATCCGATATTTATCTCAATATCAACCCCTACCAATAAAAACCATACCTTAGTTTAAAATGTTAACATTTCGCCTTATTATTAACGTTAACAGAATTTTCACCTTTGAATTGGAACTTGAAAATTTCTTATCATCAACCTTAGAAGCCACATTTGGTTCATAGAACCATGCTAATGAATTTGTGACACTGTAAGGAAAAGAGATATTGTACTTTGCATTGTATTGTAAGGAAATACTACTACTAATTAAATTCAGTTGTTTAATAGTGCTCTTTCAAATTACAAAGTGCTTGTTTGATTGCACATTAGAGGCTTCAAACACACATCCACCTTGCTCCTACTGTGATTTCTAATAAGCTACAAAACTAAGCTTCTGTGTCACAGAAGTCTTGGCAAACTTGTCGTAGGACCAAATAAATGCTAATTCAAAATTCAATCCAAAATTAGAGGATTGTTTGTGTTCACTATCCCAAAAATAGACCATAAATAATTAAACCAATAATACTAAGAGTCTCTCACACTTAATTAACCAAAAATGTAGAACCTACATCAAAATTGAATACAATTATTCATTATTTCCCTAAAAAAAAAAAGTCATTCATTACAATGTCACTTAACTATAGTATACAGAACATACACAAATGAACACTAGCACAAAAGAAGTGTGTGGTTGTATCACATTAAGCATGTATAGGCTTGTTTTTTTCTCTTTGATTCGTTTTTCTACAAAATCATTTTTGACTGCCAAACACCATCCTTTTCTTTAATGGTAAATTATTTCTTTATTTAACCAATATTTGGTAAACAAATGGCAAGCAAAAAATACAGATGAGTTTTCATAAACTTTTAAAAGGGAAAAAGAATGAAATAGGACCAAACATGAGCAAAACAAATTTGCTACATGAACACATATGAGGAAAAAGACAAAGACAGTCCTTCTCCATAGTCATATGTACAAACCTGCTCAACAATTGTTCTGTTTTTCATAACCACACCAAAATGCTTTCACCAACTTCACCATAACAATAACAATAACAACCAAACCTCAACACCTCTCTCTCTCTCTCACATTACATGCCACGTCATCATTTATTTCATTCTTTTCTTTTTCTACTTCAAAATCTCAAAAACATTGTTAGTTTCACTGTAACAACAACACACACAACGTGAAAATGGGAAACACAAATTCTTCACACAACCTTCTCATAACCGTAACCGTTTTCGCCGTTACCGTCACCGTTTTCTTCATTCTCTACTTCATCCTCCGTCGCCGCCGTTTCTCTCCGTCATCCTCCTCCACTGTTAGAGTTTCTCCGGTGACGCCTACTTCATCAACTTCATCTTCCGTCGTTGATTCTCTTCCGATTTTCACATTCTCCTCCATCAAACGCCGTTCCTCCACCGTCATCTCCGGCGACTGTGCCGTTTGTTTATCAAAGTTCGAGCAAAACGATCTCCTTCGTCTTCTTCCTCTCTGCTGTCACGCATTTCATACTGAATGCATCGACGCTTGGTTATCGTCGAATCAAACCTGTCCGTTATGTCGATCATCCGTATTCGCTTCGGAATCAGAGATTATGAAGATTTTCCGTCCATCTTCCACTTCTTCCGGTAACAACAGCTTCCGTTTGGAGATAGGAAACATCAGTAACCGCCGTGAAGCAACCGTAACTGACAATAACAATAACAATGTCGCCGGAGAAACTGACCGGAGGACTTACTCCGTCGGCGCGTTCGAGTATTTCGTCGATGAGGAAGCTGAGATTCCAGTTGGAAACACTAATCGGAGAATATTTTCCGGTGAAAAAGATGATGCGGCGGTGATTGCGGTGGAGGTGGAGACTCCGGTGGCTTCTCAGGCGAGTTTGATCGGTGAAAGTAACTGGTTGAAGGATTACGTTGATGGTTTATCAAGAGTGATGTCGTTTCCAGGTTCTGGAAGATTCTTTACTGGTAGTAGTAGACGAAACGACGTCGTAGCTGGTGTTGGAGATTTTGATGTTGAAGCTAATGCTAATGGTTTTGGTGAAGAGATTACTGAGATGTTTAGGTGGATTTCAGGTGTTTAAGAATGGATTAACGATAATGATGTAATTAAGAAATATTTAGTGATTTTATGAAAATATATTGAATCTGTGATTATCGTTAGTTAGTACTTAGTACTATATGTTTGTTAAGAAAACAGAGGTTAAGCACATGTAACAGAGACATCATTATTGAACAAGTTTCATATTGGTTAATATATTTTGCATGATTTTCAAATATTTTGTGTTATAATTATTTATTTAATTACATAAATAAATTGTTGCTGAAATGCTTTGTTTTATGGCAAAATGTTTAGTTTGAAAAACTTTTAAGAATTGGAAAGAACTTGTTGTAATTTTGACAAAAAATTTTTTTGTATTTGACAAGGGTTCTATAGATTAAAGTAATTAATTACCTTTTATCCAAAGTTGTGTGTGTGTGATATTTTGCTATGTTTTGTGAATTTCTGTGAATGTGTGTGATGAAAATAGAATCACTGAACAAGTGTTTAGCTTATTTTGTATGGAATATGGAATATGGATTACCAACCATATAAAGTGATACCAAAAATACCTTGCCAACAACACGTGATGTCCTTTACTATTCCATTTATGAATGTTGGTCAATGACAGCTAAACCATAATTTCTTTAAGTATCCTCTTATTCTGAATTACTGGAAGTACTATATGTGTTACTTTCTGCAAGGTTATTTTTGTATAATTAAAATTAAACATTGTATTATACATTTATAAGAAATTCGAGCTCTTTCTTGTCTCACAAACCCATGTGGTACCATTCAAATTTAGGATGAGGTGGAAGTAAAATTATAGCAATTTTGTCCAATTAGGAAGTTCTTAAAAACACAGGCTAAGATCACAAGTTTTGAGCAAGGTGACTCGTTCAAGCTACTGTAGAAAAGATGTCCAACACAAGGTCTTCATGACATGAGTCAGATGGAAACATTCATATAAGGGTTGGGAGCACAAGCAAGAGTGTTCTTAGATGCCCCATCTGGATGCACTATGAAGACCAAATTCGAAACATAGGCAAAAGATCTTAGAACATGGTTCAGAATGAATATCGTGCCCTTATTGATAAGGGTGCAAATAATAAAGGCATTTTGGAGCTTCATAATCAAAGTACTTTAATGGCAAGTCAAAAGCTAATTGTTGCCCAATTTGAAGCTCTTACCAAACAACTCACTGCCTCTTATCTAGTACAGGCAAAATCCCAACAAGTTGAAGTTCCGAGGTGTGAGTTTGTTGGTCGTAATAATGTTGAGTGTGTATGTGAAGGAGAATTTGAACAAGTGTACTACACAGGTAATTATCAAAAGGAAAATCCTTTTTCTAACACTTATAACCCAACTTAGAAGGATCCCCTCAGTCTCAAATGAATCAACAACTAGGGCCAAGGTTCCTCTCAAAATCAACAACCAAGGAAACCTTCTCAGAGGGAACCTTGACTCAGTTTATCAGGATCACTCAAAGTAGTATTCAAGATATGAAGGTAAGTACATAAACTGCACAAAAAAATAACGAGGCATCTGTTAAAAACCTTTAGACTTAAATTGGTCTATTGTCAATTGTCATGATCCTATTAGAATAGAGTCTTTGTCCACTTATAAGCTCATTTGATTAAAAAAGATATGTTTGATAACAATCACTTTCTCACAAGCTTATAGTTTATTTTTATGAGCTTATGTCATTTCATATTTATAAACTACTTCAATCGCTAGATTTACCAAACATTACAAATTCAATCAGCTATAAGCTAGCATATAAGTCATCCGTTATAAGCTCATCTGCCCACTATAATTTCATCCTCTATAAGTTAGTTTATCAGTTATCCGCTATTTTTTTTTTAGCAAAAAGAGTCAATACGTCATTTATGCTTTATACTTATTATAAGGCTGCCTATGAAGAGAAAAAAAAATGACACAGAGCTAGCATTATTTACACACACAAGACCTCTCTTCTCCAATATAAGGACAACAAAGGTATCCATTTTCAGGAAAACAAATTGAATTCAATCCCATTAATTTAAACAAACTAAATCGATTCACAATATAAACTAAAGCCAGAATCTATAGTGAATGAGAAGCGTCCATGGTGTGTTATGGCGAGCATGCTCACAAACGGCACGCGTGCAGACAAACAGATGGTCAGGTACATTCGCCAAATTTTATACTGTCATTTTCCTAATCATATCATTGTCAACATGTATGTTTCATTGGTGCAAATTTCATGAACACAACCAGTAACGTATACAAGAATCTAAGTCAGTGGAAACAATAAATTTCAAATAATAGTAAATTTGATCAACAATCAATATTTACTTGAAATGTTATCAAGGGAACACATTTGCACACCTACAAATGTACTCAATCAAAAGTACACATGTATCATTTTAGATGCATAGATGTTGATAACTACTGAGTTACATTTCCAGCAGCAATACGGAATAAATTGCAATCTCTGCATCTTGAGAAGTAAACTAATTGAGTCTAAGGAAAATCATTCAATATACAAATATTTTCCTGTATTTTTTTCTCAAGAGAATATATATCAGTTATGCCAGAAAATTTTGATGGCCCTTTTTTGTGACCATAGTGTGTCAAAATTCCAAATCACTAATTAACAAGACTGAAACAATTGCACTCCTACAAACCTACCTTTACCAATTGAGGATCAATCACAGAAACAGAAGAAAATTTGTTAACACTAGCCATGTACATTGGCTCTAGGAAAGAAACAGCATTGTTTAACCTGTTAATAACCATTTGCAGTTTTCTGCGATTTTTTACTGAAATTTGACATGCTGCAGTGTGGACAAACGTACTCCAGCCCATCAGTTTTTGCGTAGTCCTGCCATTCACCATAAAGGGTTAAAGAAAATAATATAAATTTCCATCTCTCATTCTCTTGTATACTCATTTAGTTACAATTTGTACATATGTGAAAAATACTACTGACATGTTCATAAGCTGTTTTCAGCTTATTTTCATAAGCTCTCCAATATAGTTTAAGAAAACAGCTTGTAGCAGAAATAACTTTAGCATAAGCACTTATGTGGTAAGTGCGTTTAAGTTGATTATCCAAACAGGACCTTTTATCAGTTTCATTTCATATAAAAAAAGAAAGAAGCAATTGCCTATATTGATCATAATCCAACAAATATAAAGTCGGCAGAAGGATTCAAATAGCATAGATCAGTTGCAACTTAGCCTGATATTGTTGTTAATACCTTAAATGCTCCGAGTCCTTGCCGCCTATCACAACCAAAATGAGCCCACTCGCCACACATACCACAGTTTACCCAGTCACCTGCTGCGCTACTGTTGTTGACACAACATGAAAGGTAAATTATAGTCAATAAGACAGAACGTTGCAACCTTACACACATACTCAGACAGAGACAGAAACGGAGACCTGTGACACAATAAGCAGCATTCGCCATCTACATCATCATGAGCTAATTCATATTCTAAAAGATAAGTTTCGTAATGCCTTTTGAGTGTATTGCCAACACCCTACAACAGCAAAAAGAAATTATTAATTTCCATAATATTGTATACAGGATGCCCAAAAGTATCATTTTCACAATGCAATTAAAAGAAAAAGTCCTCAATTTATTCATAAAGTTTGAAAAATTAAACAGAAAAGTGTCAACAAAATAACCAACTTCGTCGCTTAATTTCTCTGCAAACACAATAACGGATCAAGCCATTTGCATTTTAGGTGATCATAACAATATAGCAACACTAAAGAACTGACAACAACAACATAGTGTTCTATCAAACGACGCCACTAAGTGGAGTCGGCTACATGAATCAAACGACGCCATAGTGTTCTATCAAAAACCATGTCTTTCTTACTAGTTTCTCTACAATAAAGAACTGAATGCTTAACATATATAAAATCATACTAAACTAGGAACATTGAGGTGTCAAGATTCAAGACCTCAGCAGAAGAAAAAGTACAAGATTCCTAATAAGGAATGGATTACTAAAAGTGCATACCAGTAGAACTCAAAATGTAAGATTATCTAGGTAGAGGGGAATGCCTGGTGCTTTTCCTAAAAGTAAAATTCTAGGCTGGTGCTTTTCCTAAAAGTAAAAGCCGTTTCAGCTAATGCACGAGCATAATAATGCAAGGAAATGTTTATTAAGGAACAGAAAGAAAAAATTCTTAATCCTTACTGTCATTCTATGTGTCAGAGTGTGATTGCTCATCTTTGAGAAAACTTGTCCTTTCCAATTGATACCATTCCCAACATGAAAGCCTCCTCTTGAAACCACCTAAAATACTCGAGTTTCTTAGATACAATTTCTACAATACTATGCAGTGTGTTGTTTACTCCACATGTACAAAAGTCTTACCTCCCTATACAAGTTAAAAAGATCCAGACGTTTAGCATTCAGAACGGCATCAGGGAACTCAGCAAGGCCACCTTGTGGAATGAGGCGAGTATGCCCTCGAAGAACCAGAAATTGCATTACATCCTTCAGGAATTCCTCCTGTCACAATAGGGAAAAACAATAGAATTATTTTTTTAGATCCGACGTAAAATAGGACTGAAGGTAGCAAAGGTCAACAAAAACATGCGGAAACCACCTCTGAGCAAACTCGTATTGGAACTCTGTCGCAGCCATGTTTTTTCATTGGTAGTGGATTCAAAGATATTATCTGGTGAGCTTGAAACGAGTTTGACACAGATTTTCTGTTTGTAACTGAACGAGGACCTAAACCATTGTGCTTAATTGGAACAAGAGGCTGATTTGATTTTCCACGGTCTCCATCATATTTTTCTCCCTCAAAATATCCTGAAAAAGGGAGAAGCTTTTGGCGATGAGACTGAGGGATTGGCCTCATTGCAGCAAAACTTAATTTCTGCCTATCACTTCCATTATCTTCAACTTTCACGCCACTAGCATTGATAGATTTAACTCTAGAGCATGATTCTGGTTCGGATCTTTTTCGACTAGGTGCTGGAGGCATCAACCAACTAGGATGGCTAGAGAAAACAATATCTTTGGAGCAGTTATCTTTCTCCTGCCGATTACAAAAGAAAAGAAAACGTTCTGCATCATCTTTAGTAAAAGATGCAACTGATAATCCTTGAATACTAGCAACGCCTAACATAACTAGGCAGCGGTATGACACATTTGGTGCAAGTTGTCTAAGAACCTGTTAACAAATACCAAGAAGCCATTAATGAAAAAAGAAAAAGTCCATGAAGTATGGTTCATTGTAGCCATAAATAAAAGGTACAATTTATCTAAATACATAGTGTTCCTATCTCTATTGGTATAGAAGTTAGAAGGAAAAAACTGTCAAACGAAGCTACAGGTATCTAGAATACCATAAAGTGTCTAACATATATACTTTGTCTAACATGAGTGCGGCTATAATTTTGAAGTGTCTGCACCTCCTGGGTGTGCACCCTACAGAACTTTATTATTATAATGAAATTTTCATTCTTTTTTACCAGCTATTTTTAACGGAAAGTTTGTGCTGCCAAACCTGGATTGTGAAAATAGCAGTTTGTTCAAATTCCTCTATGCTACAACGCTATAACACTGTTGTTGCAACTATTTGACAGCGTCGTGTACTAAACATCGTATTGCAGAATAAGAGATTTATTCAAATTCCTCTGTGCTTATAGCACTACAGCGCCACTATAGCTTCTATTTGACAACATTAAATTAAATTTTTGAAACCTAGACCAACTGACATAAACCTTGAGAAAGAAAAAACAGTTAACCTGCGAAGCCCATGTAGGAACACGCATACAAACTTCAAAAACACTAGATCCACAGGCTACTGAAGCTGATCTTCGAGGCTCATATGAAGGTAGTTTATTTTGTTCATGGCTAGAAATTGCCTGGACAAGTTGACTATTCTCGGTGAGCTCTTTCTTAATATGATTCTCCAAAAGCTGAGGAAACACATAAGAGAAAAAAGTACTCAGTAAAAAGTTAAGAGAGCAATCATGTGAATAGTCAAACACTGACAATACAATTCACCCGTGCCTGATCATTGAAACAAGCGTCTGCACTACCGGACACCAAAAGTGATATATGAGCAGAACTAGACGTGGATATATCACAGCGCATGGTCACCACGCCGCGTGAGAATGTTGCTGCTTGAAGAGGTGGTGGTGGAGCACTACAAAATTTACGACAGTTGCAGAAATTAACAAACAGAATAGCATTGTAGGTAAAAGACGGAAAGAATATGTAAGTGTTGTACTGAATAAAACGTCGGAAAACACGAGTATGAACTCTCAAAACCACCAAATACCTTGTCCGATTTTGAAGTTTACATCCCCGTATCTGTAGAAAAGCCAGAGTGAAAACAGACATACATGAGTAAATTAAAAAATATTCAATGCAACACTTAAAAACAATCACTTAAATTATGAGGGAAGAGACATGTTTTTTTATCACAACCACCAAGCTTTATCCCAATAAGTGGGATTGGCTACATGGAACAAATTACACCATAATGTTCTATCATAAACCATATTTCGATCCAACTCATTAATCTCTAAATCTTTCTTTATAGTTTCTGTTATAGTTTTTCTAGGTCTACTCTCCTTACTACAGAAACTACATGCCTTCTCTCTACATGCCCAACCTAAGCCTATTTTCCACCATCTTTACTACTATAGGAGCTACCCCAACTCTCTCTAATGTTGTCATTTATAATCCTATCCTGTTTAAGTCTTACCACACATCCAACGTAACATCCTCATCTCCACAACGCTTATTTTATTCTCGTGTTGATTCTTAACCCCCCAACACTCCGTTCAATGATTTAAGGAAATACCATTGCACTTTTCAGCACATACACATCTTGATTTTGTATCATAGCTTCTTTAGGTTTGTTAACAGTAACACCTGATCCCAGTTAGGAACAAACATAATGGTGAAACTAGTTTTGAACTAATCCATGCATATGCCTTAAGTAATACTACCTCCGTCCCTAAATATAAGACCCATATGAGAATTTTATTTTGTCTCTTTTTATAAGACCCCTTTTGTATTTCCAAGTACATTAATTAATTCTTTACCAACATACCCCTATTTATTTTATATATTTTTCTTCAATCAGCATTAAATATTATTTTGAAAACATACACTATTACAAACAAATATATTACCACTTTCAATTTTCTTAATTCCCGTTATTTTTCCAAAAGGGCCCTATAATTAGGGACGGAGGTAGTACATTGATTACATTGTCTCCAAATGGTGACAAATGCGATAATACTAAACTATTTTCAGATAAAACTATCTTCAAAGTTGAATTTAATTTGACACTTCTAATAAGCATGTAGAGTTTCACCACAAGCTAGCCTACAACAATTACTACAATTGTGTAACGCCATTCATATGAAGTTATCTGAAAAGTTGCAATTTTATACAGAGCATCCAAAAAGCAGTAACAGATAAACCAAATGCAAGCAACTGCGTGAAACAAACTTACTTCAGTACATAGGAGAGCATTGAGTCCATCCTCTAATGACCCCAATAAGCACGCATCCTTTTAAGAGAAAAGAGAGATGAAATAAATCAGTTTATAACAGGTAGGGCACATTGTAAGAAGAACTATTACAAATAACAAACTTCTTGAAAATTAATTAACCAAAGTATCCAAGCCTACCACTGTGCAGGGAAATCCACAAAGAAGAAATCTCGTATTCACATCATCATCATATATCTTTAT
>Ga0315914_1011658_pt1 | contig 10436 bp, 5 predicted proteins | sample MpolenodulesMG_FD_203920 | JGI IMG/M metagenome (GOLD analysis project Ga0315914, IMG submission 203920) | Medicago polymorpha root nodule microbial communities from Los Angeles, California, United States - elongated nodules | ecosystem: Host-associated > Plants > Roots > Nodule | place: USA... | reverse complement strand
TCTCTGCGACGTTGGACACGTGTCACGCGCAAATTCATTCCCGCCATTTGAAACGGCGGGAATGAAGAAAAAGACAAAAAAAAAAAAAAAATGAAAGTGGGTCATTTTGGAATTTTTTTTTCAAAGGGGGTCAGACTTGAATTTTTTTTCGCAAATAGGGTCAGAAAAAAAAAAAATTCTCAAATCTTGTTAACCGATGCTCCCATAACACTAGTTAATAAACTAAAAGTAGAAAAAAAAGGTCATGTTTTGTATTAAAATAACACTTTTTCAACTTTCTGGTGAAGAGACCTTTGTTAACATTTCCATAATAGTACTCTCCAAAAGTAGTAAACAAGAAACATTCTCAAACAAATAAATAAAAGAAAAAAACATTCTCAAACAAATAAAAAAAGCCCATGAAATACCCAATTTGTTAGGTTTTTTAATTCTTCACAATTAATCAATCATTTCCTCATTTTCCACCCCCTTTTGATTCACAAGTTTACACTGTCACTTCAAATCAATAATCACATAACAAACAAAATCATTCCAAAACCAAAATGTACCCTCAACAACAATACCAAGCTCAACCTTACAATTTCCAGCAACAACAACAACACCCATACTATTCATCATTTCCTGATCCTTCACTTCATCCTCCTGGCACTGATCCACTTGCAAATTCAACATCTTTTGCACCTCCTGTTTCTCTTTACACCTCCCAACCAACAGATTATCACAATTGGATCGTTCCACAATCTGAACCTATCAGATATGATCTTGTAAGTTTCAATCACCCTTTTGATTGTTGTTTTCAATTTTGTAATCAAAATTTGATTTTTCTTATGTTTTTTCATCTGGGTTGTTTTGGAATTATCATTATCAATATTTGTGTTTATTTTTAATTTTAACGTAGTTGTTTGGTTTGAACTCACCCTTTTGATCTTAGTTTTCAAATTTGTAATCAAAATCTGATTTTTCTTATGTTGGGTGGTTTATGATTCTCACTATAAATTTTTGTTTTTGTTTTTCTTTTTTGTTGCCATTTTCTTTTGTTGATTTGTTGAAATTGTTGTTGCATTTTGTTGTAGTTGTTAGGTTTAAAAACTTGATATCTAGTTATGAAATAGTGGATATGTTTTGGTTGAGTTTTTTTACCTGTTGATGATAATGTGAAGTTCTGTTAAGTGGGTGTTGGAATTCATCTTGATAAAAATGGACATGATTGTGGTGTGACTGTCATAGTTAGGGTTTTAAAGTGGAATGATACCACGATTGTGGCGTGATTGTCGTGTTTAGGGTTCACAAATGAAAGGTGAGACAATGGCGTGATGATCATAATTAGGGTTTTAAAATGGAACGATACCGCAATTCTGGCGTGATTGTCACGATTAGGGTTTGCAAAAGAAAGGTGAGGCAATGGCGTGATTGTCATAATTAGGGTTTTTAAAATGGGCCGATACTGCAATTGTGGCTACAGCATCATAGTTTTCGATCTCTGCTGCAAATGAGGTTGAGATTGCATAAGTTGTTATTGACTATAATTAGTTACAATATAAAAAACTGTGACCACAATCACGACTTAAAACACTGTAAAAGTCACTATATGATAGAGCAGAGCCAATGAAATAACAGAATAAATCAATAGAAACTAGAGAATAGTGGTGAATATTATTAAGTAGATGGAATAAAGAAAAGAGTTACAAGTTCCAGAGCAAAGCTCCTCAGCAAAGTCTCTTGCTGCCGGCCCTAAAAGGCTACTCACAAATAATATAATTGCTTACCTAGAACTCCCTCTACAGACTTACTTATATAGAATACTACCAAGGAGATATTTCTGGAGAATATCTTTACTTAGATATCTTCATAGAATATCTCTATATTACTAATAAAATATTGCTACTAAAAAGATATTTCGAGGGAATATCTTCAGAGAATATATTTATTATATATTACTAATAATCTTATTACTTAGACACCCTACTAATTACTTAAATACCTTCTTACCCCAAATCCAATATCCTATCACTATAGCGTATAGAACAAGTCACTATTGTTTCACGATACTCTATTTAATACAAATAATGTTAAATGATGGCTTTTGTTAGTGGAATTTGAAAATATCTATATTTTACACAAACCGTTATTGACCACACCGAATAGGACAATATGGATAGCATAGCATGCTTAAAGAAATGTATAACTAGAAGCCAAACTCGTGGCAATCATTAACTACGAGTGTGAATGTCTTCATGTGGTAACCACTTGTATGTTTTTTCTTCTTTGTTAACGTGGTTATCATTTGCCTTCACGTGATACTCTATTTAATACAAATAATTGTCAAATGGTGGCTTTTGTTAGCAGAATTTGAACAATCGTTATTTTCTGCAACCCATTATTGACAACACCGAATAGGACAATATGGTTATCATGGTTGATTACCTATGACTGTGAGTGTTTCACGTGGTTATCACTTGTATGTTTTTTCTTCTTTGTTAATGTGATTCTTTTCAAAAACAATTTTTAAAAATTTGGAAAGAAGATGAATGATTATGTTAATTATTATCATATATTGTAAATAGAATTGGGAAAATTGTGATATATATTGTGAAAAGTGAGAATAATAAAATAGGGAGGTAAACTGCATTTGATTTGATCCCTTATGATAGGGTTTTGAATTTTATGGGAAGCTTCTGACTTTCACTCTGGTTTTGTGTTCAATGCTTCTAATATTGCAGGCTGTTGGTTCATCACACGAGACTTCAGCAGCACCTGCAAGTTTACCTTCTGCGTGGAATGGTACATGGCCACCACAAATTTATGGCAATGAGACTACGACAATGTTGCCTAACCAAACCAAAGTTACCAAAGCTTTGAGATGTGAAGTGTGTAAACTTGATGTCAATAGCAAAGACTCTTATGATAGTCACATAGCTGGAAAGAAACACAAGAAGAATTTGCAGGTACAGACTAATCCTACTATTGCATCTCATGCGAATGTACAAACTGACACAAGTAGTATCCAAGGAGAAGCGTTAATTGGTCCTGTAGTCAAGCAATCCGAGCCTAAGAAACAGGTTGATTCTGCAACGGTTTGCTCAACTTGCAATGTTTTGTGCACTAGTCAAGATGCATATATCAAACATGTTGGTGGGAGAAAGCACGCTGCTCAGGTGAGTTGTAAATTACGTTATCCTTTTGTAAGGTTACGTGCAACAGTGTTATATATTTTTCCTGTTTTCTCCTTATTCTATATCGCAAACAAGGATTACTTTTACTGTTTATCGACACATAATTCACACACTTGTATGGATAATTTCTTATAACCGTGACTTACATTAAAATAAAATTATTCTAACAGAACAAGAATATCAAAAGGATGAAAATTGGTTTTGTACCTATTCTCTTGTTCATGGTTCTGAAAGACTGAAACACTGTTATTTTTATCTTAATTGGACCCAGAAGGCAAGGTAGGATCACTGTGGGTTTAGCTAAGTAACTCTGCAGGCCATTTACTAATCAACTCTGCAGGCCATTTAGGTAAAATGCATGTAAGATAGCTGGTTATGTGCATGTTTGGTGTCACTGGGTTTGCTGAAATCTCAGCGAGGCACCGTGATTTTCAAAAGCTACAAAGTGATTTTGGCAACCCACCATAATTCTCTTATTTTCATACTTTGAGTATTCGAGTTCAAAATATTTGCCTTACTCATCCACTGCGAAAAAGTTACTGGAAATAAAGTGTTCTTCTGGAGATGAAGACAAAGGCTATAAATGGAGGGCATTTTGGGTTTTCCAAATGAGTTTAGTGTTGTGTTGCGGTTGCTAATTCCCGCAATTTGATTATGAAATGGTTGCAACGTTGACCACCATGGGCGCTCTGTCAAAATGCTGCGCTGCCCCGATTTCTGTAGAGCCTAGCTACAATGTAGTCAGGATGAGATCCTTCGAGATCCTACGTAGGATCGGTCGGCCGGTGAAAGAACGTAACACGGTTCGTAAGTAAGATCGGTAGGTTGTTGACAGAGTTGAGAGAAATAGATAGAGAAAGTAGAGGAAAAACAGAGGAACCAAGCAACAAAATAGAGAAAAACAGGAAAAATGGCAAAAAACAGAGGAAACATAGCAACAACGAACTGGAGTAAAGTCGAAGCACGGTCGAGGTGCTGTGGGACGTAGAATCGTACAATCCTATGAGCCAGCACTCGATCCTGACTACATTGTAGCTACCGCTACGACACGCCACAGCATTATAGCCGCTACAGCCTCTGCTAACTACAGAGGTATAAACAACAATAGTCTTGTAGTAGAAGGAGTAGATTACATGGATTTGATGACATCATAAATTATAATATCAATTGTTAATCAGGTCTCCATAATTCAGGCATAACAGAAGGGAATGTACATTGTGCATGATTTTTTTTTTAAATTTCCTTTTTTCAACTTTTAAAAACCATTGCCAGACCCTTTTGGAGCAGCATCTTCTGATTAATAATATCTTGAATACCGTGCACACCTGCGACAGACTTTTATGATCTTTCTTGAAAGCTGTAGGCATAATTTCTTACTATCCATTATTGTATTCAACTTATTCTAATACAAGAAAAATATTTAATAGGACATGAATCAACCTTCTATCATTTAATAAACCACTTGCTCTTTATTTATTTTGCTGCAAGTACTGTTATAATTAATTGTCTCAAATGTACTTTTCTTAGAAATTCTGTACTTCCGGGCCAAACTCCATTTGTATATATAGGTAACCTTTGAAACATTTGAACAGTTAAATATGATAAATAAATATCATACATGGTTTTTCTTAACATTAATAGTTCAGTTAAGTAAAAATAGTCTTTTGGGTTCATAATTTTGACGACAACAATGAGGACCTTATATACGGCCATACAGGAAATGATAGCAGTCTTAATTTCTAGTGACCTTGAACAAACAAGTATTTTTTGCGATCTGCGATTGACAACACTGGTTTTAGCGAGATTTTATCATCATTACTTGTTTGTTATCAGTTATCCTGGATGTATATATCTATAGATAAGCTAAATCAAGTTGTTTTATTGATACCTACATTTTTCTCAAGTTGCTCATTTTATTTGTTGTTTTACCCTATTGAACTGCAAGGCATAAAGCCATTAGTGGAATGTTTCTGAGTTGACCACTTTTTCTGACTCGTAGGTTGCCTTGATGTCTAATAATGGCATTGGCCCATCTATTGCCGAATTCAAGCGTAACGGTGTTGGTCCATTTCAAAAAGCTGCCAAGAAAATCAAGGTTGCTCAATCTGCATGGTGTGAAGTTTGCAAGATTAATTGTAACAGCAGGGATATCTACATTACACACTTAGCAGGTAAGAAACACTTGAAGAACTTGGAGAAACTGTCAAATCCAAAAATTGATGTCGGCACTAGTGGCACTTCCACCGCCACTGCAACAAATACTTTAATCGGGCCACAAGAAAAGCCAGGTACCGATCAACCAAAACCAAAGAAGGCATCAGAACTTGATATCGAGACAAAGAAACGTAAAGTTGTAGAAGGAGGAGCTGCAGTTGATGGTATTAAAATGTGCACTTTATGCAATGTGGTGTGTAATAGCCAGACAGTTTTCAATTTTCACCTTGTTGGCCAGAAACATGCTGCTATGGTAAAGAAGGCAGGGTCAATCACTGGTTGAGGTGATTATTGTCATTGTGTGATCTAGACTTGGAGACAGGGTATACACTATGCAGTTTCTCATTGCTAATGGTTGAGTTTCAACATTTTCATTGAATGTTTTGTATAGCCGTTTACTTGTGTTACAGGAACTTATTACTGTCTGTGTTTTGGAATATAAATAATTGATAACTTCCATGATGCATTGAGGTTTATAAAATGAGCTTAATTGCTAAGTGGTAGAGGGATAATATTCCACAAGTATTTTCCACACATACAAAAAAAGCTCAACAAATTAGAAGAGGTACATACCATAAATATCTCATATATGTGATAGTAAGCATAATGGTGTCACCAATTGTAGTAAAAAAATATATGTAATATGGCTGTTTCTGTTGTTCTACTCAATTATTGTTTACAAAATAACATATAGATGATGTTACAATTCTTTAAAGAATATAGCATATATCATCCAGTTTTGTTGGGTCATGTTGAAATATTCTATTGTTTTTGCCAAATTATATAACAAATATTGTGTAGTGGATAAGAAAGTTGATAAACCTTACATTAAAAGTGTAGAAATGATAATGATGGGGATATGAAGTTTAATTAAATCAATCCATATTGTTGAAAGAGTAAAAGTGAAAGCTAAGTACAGATGATGCTACTAAACTACATAATGTATATATTAAAAATATATATAAAGATAATGCCTTCATAAATGGAAGCAAGATGCAAAGACAAAAGGAAAAGTTAAAATTATATCACAAAACAGACAAAGGACATTATGAAAATCCTATGGTTTTTCCGCCCTCAAATGGCACCCAGCTACATTTGACCCATGGATCCATTTAAAAGAAGTCTACGATAGATAAATTCAAAACTTTCCCAGTTAAAATAACAAGGCAAAAATAAAAATTGATTGAAAGTGTTTCCAAAATCAAATAATTTTATTTTCAGTGAAAAATTTAGTAATTTTAGATTTTCTTTTTCAACTCTACGAATAGTTTTATCATCTTTTGCAGTCCCATACGACTTGAAAAATGAGTCTCTACAGTACAATTTTTAAATTTTAATAAAGTAGTTGACAATATTATTTATCAACCATCATATCTTTTTTTTACCGTTTAAACTAGGGCTGGACAACCAGTCGGTTTCAGACTGAAAAACTCAAACCGACCAATCCAACAGCTGCAATATCCTAGTCCATCGCCGTCCGTTTTAGTATGCGGGTTTATCGGAAGCGGACACCAACAGATTGGATTTTGAGACCCGCACTTGTAATTAAGTTATTTAAGAGTTTGATAGTAATCTAAAATTTGTATACTAGACAAACAATTTATGTATTTAAAATAAAATAAATTAAAATTATCCATGAGTACTATTATAAGGTGACCTCTAATATGGACCCCTTTTGTATGGACCAAACATGGACCCTCTAAAATCACCTGTTGTTGAAGATCACTTCTTATTTCCTTAAGTTTATATAAAAACAATATTATTAAGTAATTTACAGTTTTGCCCATCAATGTGTTGTTATTTTTCAAGAGAATACGGAACCTTTTTTCCAGTTTTCTTTCCATATCACATTGAAACTTTCTCACCATCTCACATTCAAGTGAAACTTCTTCCTTCTTTTAATCAAACTGCATATTCCTTTTTCCTTTTCATATCAAAATCGTGATTTACCAACCATTAGAATCATAAGAATCCAAGGAATTAGAATGAATAGTTTGATAATAAAACAACAAGTGATCCACAACAGCAAAATTGGAATGATGAATTTGAGAGTACAAAGCCCAATTTGATTTACCAACCATTCACAATGGAGAGATACGAGCTTCAGCCACTTTGGATTTCAGGAACTGAAAGTGATTTGGGTTTAAAGATTAACGATATGAGGCGAGAAAGGAAACTGAAATCGATTAACAGTTATGGATTTGGGTTTTAGTTTTGAAGATTTAGAATTTTGTTAGAGAAGTTTAAGATTCAGAATTGACAATTGATGAAAAAGAGAAGAGAAGAATGGAGGGAAAGAAATTACAGAAGAAGGAAAGGAATATTCTGAGAAGAGAGATGAAAAGTATGGATCCCAAAAAGTATAGTTTTTTTTTTTATTAAAATTAATTATTTATTTTTTAAAAAATATTGATGACTGGTTGCAGCAGGTTATACAAGAAGGTTTATTGGTGGACCTTTTTTTGGAAGGTCCATATTAAGGGGCACCGTGTAAAGGAGGAACTTTATAATTTTTTAGTTAAATAGTAAATTTCATTAATAAAATAAATAACTTAATGTAGTATTGTACTAAAAATGTTGAGGATCCATCTATATACCTTTTTGTGAATCCATATAATAAGCACCACGATTTTTATTAATTAAATTAAACGATACCCAAATTAAAATCACATTTAGCACATTAAAGAATGTTGAATTGTTACCATATCTCAAAGCAAACTCAAAAACCAAGATGCTCAAGATTTATACATCTTTTACATGTAGTATTAAATAATTAGATATTAATAGATTGATTTATGCAACTTTTTTTTTTTTTTTGTGTATATAGTATATTACATATATGCTCTTATATACTGAGACTTTCACCACCAAAAAACTATTGTTTGAGACTTTGAGCCTATAGTGAGTCAACAAGTTAAAATATGATAAGATAAACGTCAGTATCGAACTACTGTTCAAACGTAAGCTGTTTTCAACAACTTCCAACCACATTTATAATTTTCAAATCTTTTCCAAACAATGATAATTGAGGCTTCACAAGGTAACAAATGTATCTTTTCCAAAATACATTTGTTAGAACAACCGTGACATTTGGAAATCTATGTTTTCTCTATACTCATTCAATATCCCATTTTAATTTTATAACTTTACTTTATCATATATCAAAAACTTATTATATTTATTATATCATTTTTTTCAATCTCTTTTTCTCTCAATGTGTATACGCATATATGAGGTGTACATCAAACATTTTCTTTCTTAAAAAATATAGTGGTAAATTATAAACAACATTATAATTTATCGCAAACTATCTAAGGAGCTACGAAGTAAGTCAAATATCGTTAGCTCTACATAGAGATAGTTTTTGTATTAAACTATTAATAAATTGATTTGTTTAGCTTGAAAGTCGTCTAATATCAGCATGGTTCAAGAAACATTATTATTTTTAATAAATTTGAATAAAATATTATATTTGTTCTTTATTTTGTATTTATATAAAATTAATTTTTCACTCCATCAAACAAAAAAAAGATTGTCACTAAAAGTGGTATTCACCTTTCAACCATGTTATAGAGGTCCATATGATATGCACCGTTGGTTTAGGTGTAAACCTCTTTCAAATTTTAAAGTTTAATATCAATATGAGTGGTACACTAGGTGGGAATTACATGATGTAATGTTACATTAATGTTACATCGTTTAATATCGTTTTATTCTATACATATTTTTTTAATTTAACTCTCGCATGGTAAAAGTGTTTTCTATTCCAATTCATTTGATATGTTTTTAAGATCCACTATAATTGATGGTTTTCAATAAAAGTCCATAAACTCTTAACTTTGACATGTCTCAATAGCATATGAAATGACTTTTAGATTTGCTCAAAAATTTATATCTATGATCTAATATAAACTTACAATCCAACAGATAAATTTTAAAAATATGCATCGAGTAAAATTATATTTTGCAGTCAAAACTTAAGATTAGCTTAGTTAAAAAGAAATAGGATACTCATCTCAAGGACTTGAATGCTTTTAGAAAATTAAGAGTATAATAAGACAATCCAAATAAGGCAGTATGTTACATTTTACTTGTCTTACATTTTACATCTTTTCTTCTCAAAAGAAAAAGTTACTCCAAATTGTATTCTTTTTAAATTAACTAAAAAAAAGTTTATCTTTTACGTATATAAACTAGATGTAAGGAATTTTTTAGAAAGTAGTTGAAATGGGCTTTTCAAGTCAAGTAAAAATATTTAAATTATTATTTAACTCAAATTCTACCATTATATATAAAAAATATATATCTTTTATCCTAGAAAATAACAATCACCAAACACATTATAGCTTTGCTTCTTAAGCTCTTATTTTTAATGTCCAAAATTAAACTACTTTAAATAGTCTGTTGTATCTTTGCAACTCAAACACTATAATACTGAAAGTATAGCTTTGTCGGTGATAATTACGGATAAGGATATGGAAATTAGTCAGCAAGATGATGTGTGTATATATAATTTTTAAATGGAAAATGGCAAACCCTCAAAACAAATCAAACATGTGCTAAATTATGTGCAAGTTGTTTATTTTAAGTTTCTCACTTTAATCAAGTGGTGAGTTCGTGTTAATAAATTTCAGTTAAGTATGAAACGATCGGGAGAATCAATTTAAAAAGTCAAATATCACTGCATCTTTTCATGAGTCCATCTTTGCTTCATTTAGGTTTCCTCAATTTATCTCATTTCAAGTGATAGATGTGTGACATGTGGGAAAAATAAAATCAATGGTTGTGATTAAAAAGGTTTGGGAAAGACAGTTATTTAATGAAGAAAAAAAAACCCACGCACGCTGATGCACTCTCCTTCTTCCTTGCTTTCCATTTTGCTAATGATATGACATACTCTCTCCGTTTCTAAATATAAGCAAATTTAACTTTTTATATTCATTCAATTAATGATGTATGTGGTACGTATTATGAACCACATACATCATTAATTGAATGAACCTAAAAAGTAATATTTGCTTATATTTAGAAACGGAGGGAGTACCAGTT
>Ga0315914_1011656_pt1 | contig 10438 bp, 5 predicted proteins | sample MpolenodulesMG_FD_203920 | JGI IMG/M metagenome (GOLD analysis project Ga0315914, IMG submission 203920) | Medicago polymorpha root nodule microbial communities from Los Angeles, California, United States - elongated nodules | ecosystem: Host-associated > Plants > Roots > Nodule | place: USA... | reverse complement strand
CATTTATTATTCTTCAGGTATTTCTTATCATTTCTGGACATGTGGGCTCATCATTGCTTTCAATGTTTATGTGATTTTTGTCTTGTGACCAAAAGCCAATAGTTAAAACATATTGTAGTACTTTGTAACCAAAAAAAAAAAATTATTGTAGTACTTCCTAAAAAAATTATGCGTCTCGTGAACATAGTTTAATTATTACTCCATCCGTTTTAAACTGTATCGTTTTAATAAAAAAAAATTATTTTAAAATAAATATCATTTTTAGTTTTCAATACAATAATAACTTTTTTTAGTTTTCAAAATAAGTGTCGTTTTAGAGGAATATTTTTCCCCTCTATTCATTTCTAAAAAATTGCACCTATCCAAAATTATTAATCCAGACTAGATTTGTTTTATGTATTGAAATGATAAACGCAAACAAAATGATGTTTATTTTCTCGTTTGGAATAAGTGAATCTAAACATGGGTAGTTTTTAAAAATTGTTGGGTGAGAAGAGAAATTTTCCAACTTTATTAAAAAATTGCCCTTCATCCATACAAAAATGCCCACTTCCACGGGAACTGACCGAAATACCTTCAACGTAAGTTAATTCACGTTAAATCCCAACTTAAGTTAACACACATTGGGTTGTAAGTGGCTTTTAACATGATACGGTGGCTTTTAATGCATTACATTTGCGAGGTACAAACCTGTAAGTGGCTTCTCTCAAAACAAAAACAAAAACTGTAAGTGGCTTTTTAACATGATATAGTGGCTTTTAATGTATTACATTTTGATTTTCACCAAAATTACAATATACGGATGGACCAACATATTTAGTATACATTGGAACTATTATTCACCTAGTTAATTGATCTTCTAAGTTTCAAATGAATCAGAGAGGTATGTACCATTTGCTGTGGATACCTTGAAGTATGATGATGACTACGAGTTAAGTCCACGTGGCAGTTGTCAAGTAGCAAGGCACCTAACTTTCATGGGTGGACGAAGAGAATGTGACACGCAACATTAACTACAAACTTTCTATTTGCCAACACATCAATCAATAAGGCAATAGAGCTTGCTGGTTTCTTTCTTTGATTTTCTCTTAAAAGGATATGTTTTCGTATATAAAACAACATATATACATCAGCGGAGTTAACTCATGTTGACATTACTAAATGTGAGTTAATTTATATTGAAAGTATTTTGTTCAGTTTACGTGGAAGTGAGCAATTTTATATGGGAGAAGAGCAATTTTCACTTTATTATAACCAAGTTTCCCTAGTTAAAGATCAAATACCTGATCCTAAAGTTGATGGGCCCAAATTATACGGTACACCTAATCATCTTTAGTAATTATGGGAGGATGGAAAAGAAACTCTGAACTTTTATTCATGTGCTCGATAATTGCTCTATCGAAAGTTAGCTTCTAGTAGTGTATTTCTTTACCCTTGTTTTCCTTCTTATGAAAATAGTCTATCTGAAGCTATCTTCTGATATGCTAATTTGTTTGTTTTGAGCAACACAAGACCCCTGGATATCAACCATCAATATGAAATGACATTTATCAAATTTTGGAAAAATATTATAACGCCCTTACAAAAAATGTTGCTAAAAGTGTTTCCAGTAAAGTATTTATTCTACGTATTATTTTTTGGAATCCAATCCACCCATATCTTTATTGCATAGCTGTCAACAAACATAGGAGATATCACAGGACCTGCTTTGCATCTTACCTCTAATGTCTAATTAATTAAATTTTGATCCTCATCAAACCATAAATAATATATTTGATATTATATCCAACATTATAGTGTACTCAATTATTATAACCAATAAGTAATAAGTGCTTACTACAAGTACGAAACTTTGAATGACAAAAAAAAAGTCTCATGGGTGATAAAGACATAAAGTAGTTACATAAAAGTTCTTGGGACAACCTTTTACATGACCACGATATAGAGCTGATGGAAAATAATTTTTTTTTGTCAAGTAACCTAGCGACTGAAGAAATTCACCTTAAAGATGAATAAGTGTGGTGTTTAGAGTTCGAACTCTGACCCCTGTATAAATTATACATTATCCTTTACCAAGTGAGTTAAGCTCATGGATACGCCGCTGGAAAATACTTTACAAGTTTTTTTTAGTGACTATGACATATAAGCTTACTATTATGTTTTGATTTTTGTCATATGCTCTTAGTTTTGCCGTATTTATGTGGGTATACCTCACATGTATATATGTATTTAAAACAAATATATGTATTTAAAACAAAGGCAAATACAAGTACCTGATATTGACATTTTTTTCTTCTTCTTTTTGACTCGATGATATGGACATTTGAGGAACAGTGGAATGAATTATTATAATATTTGGTATATGAAAAGCTTCACATGAACATGATAATCTAATACAGATAAGTATCAAATCAGATGTGGAAACAAATCGTAATCCTAGGCTCCTAGAGTCCTAGCTGTAGAATTAGTTTTTTTTTTTTAAGGAAGTAGTTATAGCTTACTATTAAGCAAGTACACTTTTTTACGTGGATATAAGTTTCCTGGCATTTTCACAAGTTAATTTACAAATACAGCTAAGCAATTTATTTTGTTTTTAACATTAATTTGGCAAGAATGTAAGTAAAATTAAGTCTAATTTGTTTTTGCCAAAATTTGAACTCATCGAAAGATACATCCTTAACTAGAGTTCCTTCCAAAAATTGTAAAATTTGGAATGTTATTTATTGAAATCTACTTATCCTACAACCTTAGTCAATACCTTTTCGAAAGTTAATTTTCTTTTCTATTTCTTTTTTCTGTTGAAGAGAAGTTTTTTTTTAATGATAAATGTTAATAATTAGTTTTTTTAGAAAGAATGTTAATAATTAGTTGTTAAATTTCTTCTATAAGGTTACTTCGAAGCTCCTACTTTTTATCCCTTAACACAAACCAATTGAACTACCGAAGCATCCAACCCCCAAAAAAGTCAATTAATTTTCAAACAGTGTCTTGGAAAAACAACATCAAAAGATTATGCATGGGTATATATAATAGAAAATGAGAGTGTGAATAGTAATTACTGAGAAATGAAATTGAATTGTCCTGAATAAGTTAGCCCAGTCTTCTTAGGCTTAAAAGCACTTTTTTGGTTATTCTTACCAAATACCCATCGTTTACACACTTCAATCTTCTTAGGCCTAAAAACACTTCTTTATGCGATTTTCTCTCACACTTGCCTTGAGAGAAAACCTGGCACCAAGATAAATCTTCAAGTCTGGAACGCTCTCAATAGCTTTTATCAATGCAACATCCACTGTTTTCTGGTCATCTTTCATCTGCTGAGGTAACGCCTTGAGACATGTGAATTAGACCTATGTGATTGAAAACTCACCTCCTTGTCTGACTCAAAGAATCCGCCTTCTCCATTGCTCTTCTCTTTTGGGGCTTCCATTGAAAAGTACTTATCATCAAGGTTATCCACATTAACAATGGAGATATCGACTTTGGTTGATGTACCAATCACATAGGTCTAATTCACACGTCTCAAAGGAACTATGTTGATCTTGAAGGGACCTGAGATGCAAAGTAAAAAAAACAAGTGAAGAGAAGACAAGACACAGAAGACTAGTGGTGCCTGTTAAAAAGTTACCCTGTGATATTCAATATTGACATCACTTGCTATGCAAAATTAAAAGTATGCCCTAGAAGAACATATCCAGAAATGTTTATTAGCATCAACTAATGGATATGGGTCTATATGTATTGGATTATTTGAGCTTATTGGGTGTGTCTAAATTGGGTTATTTGAGCTTATTGGGTGTGTCTGAATTGACTTATTTAAGCTTATCTACTGACATAAGTTTTGTAACTGTTAGGGATAACTTTTAAAACAGCTTGTAACAATTTTCTTACAAAGTAATATTATTTTATCTTTTGCATAAAAATAGCTTATACATAAATGCTTATCATGATAAACACTTGTGTTATAAGCTGTATATCTCATCAACATTTCTAAATTTGATTACCTAATACATATAAAGAATAAGATCATAAATTTAATTGATGGACAAGATCAACAAATCAGCTACATGAAACCCTTATCAACAAAGTTACCAGTTACAAGAAGCAATTCAGAAGAACGTTGCTTCAAAAACTCCACCCTCTTGTAAGGTTCAAGATATGGGTTCAGTTCGACTTATAACGCTTAAGCCTTGTAAGGTTCAAGATATGGGTTTGATTTGACTTATGATGTTCAATGACCCTGGGTTTCTTTTGCATAATATAAAGTATGTTGCTGAACGTAGGAGAAATGGTTATCAAGAAGCATGTTTGATGGATTAGGTTATGACACTATAGTACTAAGCATGTGATAATAAAAATTTCGCATGCGCAAATATAATAGGTAGAGATACCAAAATGTGTGGTTTATATATGATTAATGATCATACTGTAATTGATCATACATTAGTGACTAGTCAATAGCGTGATAATAATTGAGATATGTGATTTGGGTTGGTGCATTTTCGTGATACGAGTTAATTTGGGCTAGATGAACAGCGTTGGATATGGGATAGAACTTAGATAGATATGTTGGAAAAAACTCAGCTTGTGAGATAGAGTTTTCAACTAATGAGAATAAAAGAAACACCAAATTTTAGTTCACTTCCACAACACTTGCAAAAATTATAAAATTAGTAAGAGTAGGAAATAAAAATCATTATTATTTTTTTGTCACAAAGTTTGTAGTAGAATATTTCGTCAAAAAAAAACAAATGTTTGTGGTAGAATAGTGTCCGTAACAAAAGAATTACCAACACAAAATGAATTGTGTATCGCGATATTTATAAATAAAGTTTCGATTTTAAAATAACTTTTATTTTAATGTGTTTTTCATTTTGCTATTGGTATAGTGATCAACTGTTTATGTGGTGGAAATATATCTTCTCAACAAATGAATATGAAAGATCAATCTAGAACTTAAGTTAGATTTTTAAGGAACTCCTCTTAATTTGTAATGTAAGAAACACATGATTGTAAAATAAACAAAAAAAAATGGTAAGAAGAAGAAAGAACAAACATAAAATTGCAAAAATCAAAGACAAAAGTACAAGAAAATACTATTACTTTAAAAAAATGGAAATGGTACTATTATTATAATTAAAGGTGTGTAAGTGAGTTACATATATACTTGCTCGAATTAATAACGATTAGATATGATATTATATGAGGGCGGATGTGCTATCTAGTATGCAAGTTTTTGGAACGAGAAACGAATTTCATTGCATGAAGTTTGACTCAACTATTTATGAATGAAAGAAAGAAAGAAAGAAACTAACTTATATAATGAATGGATGTCAAATGTCTCCTCCTACCATCTTAGAAACTTCTCTCACAAGTTTCTTCTAGTATTAATGTTGAATCTTGGACACTGAAATTCTCTCAAGTCTCAAGTATAACTACTTAAATTTCTTTTGCACACTTTTGATGTAACATGTCAATTTGAGAAGTTATAAATTTGTTGTAACATGTCAGGATCGTTGCTTTTTGAGTTGAGCATGGAATGGAAGCCCTCGAAAATGGTCGACGGTTTATTTTTTGAAGAAAGACTTGAAATATTCTTCAACTCTGAAAATAACCGAAGTTACCATCCCTTTATTGGGCATATCCTTCGGAAATATATTGATCAGTTTTGACCTTAAACTTACGTATTTGTTACAGGGATGTCATAAATGGATACTAAGGTACATGCACCTAACTTTGTGGGTAATTATCAATACTTGTGTTGTGTTCATACGCATAAATCAATAATCTTCACAAAGCGTTTAGTGGATTTCTCGCTGTAGATAGATCGATTTTGAAGGATTTCGTTTTAGCGCCAATTGCTTCATTTGAATTTCATACCAAATCGTTGGAAGATTTTGGTGTCAGATAAATTTGAATTGGTTTGATTCCCATTTACTCAAACCCTGGACTTCTACGTTTGAATCTTCATCGTTTTGCTGTTTCTGCTGTTAAGGTATGAGTCCCATTTCATATGAATGCAAGCTATTGTTATGCTTCAAGTCAAGCAGTTTTCTTTTCACACCAGGGAAACACTTAAATGCATTTGCGTGTTCTTGCTGGTTTGTTCTTCCTCTTGATATTCTTTATAAGCCTCAGCCCCATCAGTTCTTTGTAAATTTCTATCTTCTCCATGTTTCATTTGCAAATTTATATGTCAAATTGTTAAAATGTTGTGAGTTGTTATCCCAATGTCAATTTTAGTTGTTAAGCTACTTGATTGTGGCCATGTAAGTGTTGTCCTTACGCTTAATAAAATATCTGACATGGGGAGCAAAAGAGGATTTCAAGTGCGAAACTATTGTTTGGTGTGTCAATATGCTAAAGGCCTGTCATGAGTTTTTGTGTAAAGGATTTACATTCATTTATGATTCCTGATGTATATATTCATATGGTTGTTCATAGTGCACTGGTTTGATGTTGGCAAAGCTTCCGTTAAACATATTTGCGTTCAAGTTTGGGGTGGTGAAAAGTTTAAAGGTCCTCCTCTATAAGCAGTTTTTGAAAAATGAAATAAAAAACAAAAAACACGTTATTTTAAGATAAAAGAATTATAGTTCATACAGATCTGTATGTGAACCCCATGTTGATTGTTGAAGGGTTGTGGGGATAATGAGTGTCATTTCAAACAATATCTGATTTCACCGTAGAAAAACATTTTCCCACACTGTCTTCAACAATTTATTTTTTGGTTTGTACTATTTTGTTGTGTAATATTCACTTTGAAGGGGACTTCAAGTTTTCTGTGGTGGTAGATCTTTCTTTAGTCTATTCATGTATATGCTACGTAATATTATCAAAAGCAACCAATGTTTTATCGGAGTTATTGTAAAACTACCCACACCTTATCCATTTAGAAATAGCTGGGATGGTTAGTTGCTCTTACATTTTTTTTCCATTGATCTTTTAGTGAAACTTGAGTTGCATTGCATCAGTTAAAAAAAAAAAGTTGTTTGGCCTTCATTAATTTTAACCGTCTTTTGAATTTATGTAGAATACATTTCTTTTATTTTCCATGCAAATATTTCCTCTTCACTGTATGATGTAAACCAGTGTTGTCCAAATTGCGAGGAACCTCATAGGCCATGCGATCATACGAGTTGTGTCCCCTTCTGCATGTTGAATTAGTACTTAGGATTTCTATGTATAGTCGTTTATAATTTCCTTTGTTTACTGAAGAATTCACTGCATAATATGCACTAGGTTGTTTTAAAACATGTCTTCCTCAGTTTAGAAACTAAACTATTCTACTCGATGTATATGACTTCTCTACGTGGAATGAGCTCTACTATTATTACTTGCATCTTGAATTCTTAGAGCCCTCTCATTTGTTTAGAACACTGTTTATTATAAACATTACAATGATAACAACTTCTAACTGCTTATTGGTATACACTATTAATAGATCATATGTGCGAAATAGTTTTTAATTTCCTGGGTGAATAATGCTGGTCTTTTGGAAGTTAACATAATAAAGGAAAACTGTCATGGCAATTTAACAAATGAAATTGGTTATGATCTTTATTTGGTATCCACATGATTTTGTTGATCTAGAGTCCTTCAGGTGTTTTTAAGTTTATTTATTTATGTTAGTTATGGATCGGCCAAATTACCAATTGGAATCTCTCTTGCTTGGTGAATTCGATCTCATCATCTACACCCTGTATTAAAATTACATTTCTGTTGTTTATGGTTGGAGACTTAAGATTTATAATAATTATTACATGCCAAATGCAGGTGCTTGCCTTAGTGAGTGACCAATTGGATTATGGTGATAACATATGTGGTGCAGTCTTAGCATTCGATTCAACGAGGACATAATGAGTGTGGCTAGAATCGCAGTGCATCCGATCATCAGGTTCACATAATCACTGACCCTATACATGTGTGTGTTATATACTTACATTCATGCTTGTCCTTAATAATACTCCTGGTTTCTCACACAGGTTGTAATGGCTTTGAGAGATTCGATTAGGCGTCACCTAAAGCTTCTGCACAGCTATCCAAGTGTCAAATGTCGAATTGGTGTGGACGGTCACAATTCTTATGATGAACTTTGTAGGACCTTCTTTATATATTCGTTGTATCCAAGTTGAAAAATGAAAGGCTGTCAAGTTTGGATTCAATTATCATATTTCATCCTCCTTTCAATAAAAATCTGCAGAAATGATATACATACACTAGATCTATGCTTGCACCTGTTAACCAAGTTATTACTCAAATAGTGGCTTGCTTTTAGATTGCACTCGAAAAGGTTCAATCAATGGCTTCCCTTTAGACATGAAGTTATTAGTCTCGTCTATCGTCATGTCACATGCATCTATTATTGATTTATTTTCTTCTCAATTTTGGAGATTTCACATTGCACTGATTAATTCCTTTATATATATGTGTATTGTAGTCTTTGATTACGGAACCAATGACTTTCAGTGCTACTGGTCGATTTCATTGCACTAATATTTTTGTGTTTGTCACTAGGGTCAGCCCTTTCTCCTTGCTATCCAGTCTAACCAAATAAAGCAATTTACAACCTAATTATGAAGTTGGTGAACAAAGTACCAAATGCACAAAACAAACTTCTTAGTTCCTGCTCCATTTGTTTCCCTTTCATTTTTTATTTTTTTGAACAAGTTGTTTCCCTTTCATTGTTTAGTAATATATTAATTTTATTTCGGCAGTTCAGGGAACAACGCAACTGGTAAAGTTGTTGTCATGTGACTGGAAGGTTACGGGTTCAAGTTCTGGAAACAGCCTCTTGTGTAAAAAACAGGGTAAGGCTACGTACAATACACCAAATGGTGGGACCTCTTCCCGGACTCTGCGTATGTGGGAGCTTTAATGCACCGGGTTGCCCTAATTCAGGGAACAAACATTCATCACAAGATATATTTGGAAAATCTCTATATATTATATATTGGCCAATCTGATTTTACTTCTACCATAGCAGCCATTGGCATAGGTAGATTGCACGAGTATCTTCTTCCAGTTATTTCACAAATTGCTGCCACCATTAAGGTAAGGATACCTTATGACTATTTATTGGATTGTGCTCACTGAAATTTCTAGGAGCTATATGAAGCTTTATGGAATTTTTATTGTTGGTATTTGAGCATTTTCTTGGGTTAGTTCCTTCAGTACAACGTTAAATTAGAGTGAATTTTTTTGGCAACATTGATTTGAAAGATATTATTATTTATTCAATATTATACTCATAAATTCAAAATTAGTGACTTCCATCCACATGTGGATGTAACCATGTAGATAAAGTTCCTATATAACTTTAAGATCAAGGCATCGTCTTTTCAGTTTGTATGTAGCTTTTATAGGGTCAAAATAGACACGTTAAATTTATAAATCACTTTTCTTAATACATGTGAAAAGTGCAAGAGATTCAATAGGCGAGAGAGGAAAGAAGAAATATCTTTTTTATTTAGAAAAACAACCATGTCTTCTTCCATCACGGTCAAGTTATGCTCGTTGCCATCAACTTAATGTACACTCATCCCTAGGATTTTGAGTGCATTGTTCGAAGTATAAGCATGCTACCCTTTTTTTTTTATAAGTCACACAGGCATGCATACGAACACGCACGCGTAGATACATACACATATAATTATACATGTTTATTTTCACGATTCCTTTGTCCAAATGTAGATTCTTAGTTTTCCTTACTTTCTCCTTTTTTTTTTGAATGGCAAAATATTATATATAAGGGGATTAAATCCAAGCATTACACCAAGAAAAGAAAAAAAAACACCAAAAACTCCCAAAGAAAAACAACCAGCACCCTCAAAATGTCGAAACCCCTAACAATAGCTCCTCAAAGAACCAACACTGCCAACAGTGGTCAATTAGGCACCCGACAGTGATAATGCTTCAAACGTACAACTTCGACCACCACTCAAGTTCCGGTATATCGGAGGAGACATCACAACAACCTAAAGAGATCTGAGTCACAAACTTGCTCCCGACCTCGAATCAAAAGCAATCGGCCCACAAGACTCCCGACACAAGTCAAAAAGGCACCCCTCAACTCACGAACCACCAGAGCAGACACCTAAAAAAAGGCGGAATAGTAGCGCAAAGCGAACCAACTCGAACACAAACAAATCAAAACAAGCCACCAAATCAACCTGCATCACCACCACCAGAAAAGATCGGCGCACACCCCAACCCTCGGCTAGACAGCCACAAACCGCCACGATCCTTACGACGACGAAGGATCCGGGAGTTGCGAAGAAGGAGGATTAATCGTGAAGGAGATGCACACGCCTGCAACTGAGCAGTCAGGAAGGCTTAAGGTGCAACAAACGACTACTCTGTCAACACGAAGCATCTGGACCCCTAGCTCTTTCGAGCAACAACAACCAAGCACCTAGAACCTAATCCAAGAGCAGGA
>Ga0315914_1011655_pt1 | contig 10441 bp, 3 predicted proteins | sample MpolenodulesMG_FD_203920 | JGI IMG/M metagenome (GOLD analysis project Ga0315914, IMG submission 203920) | Medicago polymorpha root nodule microbial communities from Los Angeles, California, United States - elongated nodules | ecosystem: Host-associated > Plants > Roots > Nodule | place: USA... | reverse complement strand
CACATGGTACATGGTATTAGAGGTGTTGACATGTTATAAAAGCTTCGCTTTTTTTCCTGTTGATTTTTCTTTCTTTAAATGAAGTTTTATATGATATGGAATCTGCTTTTCTAGCATATTCAAATATTGACAGTTGAAAAGATTCCATGATGAATAGTTAAGTTCTGATTTTAGCTTTCCAAAAAAAAAAATCGTGACAAAAGAGTAGTGATCATTTTCCATTAAAAACATATAAAACTATGTATTATGAAATTACATTTTTATTATGATTACACAATTGAAATATTGATATTGTAATATATGTGTTGGAGATTAACTTCTTATTGATTACCGTTCCGTCAACATTGACAACCTACGTTGGACAAGCTGCATTAATTTGTATGAGGTGTTCAGATCTAAACTGATTCGAATTTTTTTTGGACCCATCCAAAAATTCAAAAAACTGTTCAAAACAAATATTTTTTAGATGTGTTTGTGCCACTTTAAACAAGAACGGATGGTATCTCCTAGACTTACCTCAGTTGGTAGGGATATTGCATATTATATGCAGGAGCTGGGGTTCGAGCCCCGGACACCCCACTTCTCCACAATTAAATTGTGTGAGCTCTAGCCACTAGGCTACTTGAGAAAGAAAAAAAAAAAGAACCGATGGTTTCGGTTTTTGATCCACAACTCTATAGTCTAACTGCATAAAACTGAACTGCGATAATATTGATCCCAAACAGTATGTTATAGCATTATAATATTTTGGGAAATGTTAATTTGTGCTCTTAGGGCACAAGATAAGGATCTTAAAATAAAAATAAACAATAAATATTGTATTGAAAATATAAATTTTTTAAACTTTTAAGATCATGAATGCACAATTTCCAAAGTTAAATTTCTTTACTTAATTTCTTATCTTATGCCCTTAAGGCACAAGTTAGTAAGACACTAATATTTTAATCACATAACTTTGATTTACTTTGGTCACTATACAAGTTCTGAGAAAGTTAATTTTACTGATCCAACCATTGAATTAGGTGAATTTTCACTAATCAGGTTATTATAGGTAAAATAAAATAAAATAACGGTACGCATTAACATAAATATCACATTATTTGTTTTGTTACGATAAAATATCAAATAATTTAATAGATTCGAGAAATTCACTATGAACTTTTAATTCAACCGTCGCATAGGAAAACACCACAATAACAAGTGTAATAGTAATAGATAAAGGAGTAGATTAACTTTTCAATTTTAGAAAAGAAAATTTAATTTTAATGCCAAAATGTCTATCCAGAGAAAGGATAATTTTACACAATAACATGTGTAATAGATCAAAATTTAAATTTCAATACCAAAACATGTATGACATTATGCCACTACAAAGCTTTCATGCATTCCCTTAGTCTCTCAACCGTGTAAAAATTTGCAGTTATCTCCAAAATGGCACCTTCCACGTGCAAAATGTCTACAAAACTGTTTTTGTTGATAGCTTTCTCTGTTTGGGATCAATGTATGCATGTGATTTGCATTTTCCGAACGCGGGATAAAGTGGCTTGCATTTGCCGAACGCGGAATAAAGTGATTTGCATTTGTCAAAGGCTTCCTTTGGTAAAAAGCTCTCCTGTTTGTCTCTGCAATGAAAGCATTGTATCTCTCAGCAGTACTAGTTGGGTTGTCTCTGTAATGGTAGTCGGCATAATAGTTGTTTGCGATAAAAGATGATTTTCCTGAATTTCTGAGCTGGTCTGACCCCATTAGAACATTTCGAGAATATGTAGGCTGAACGCGTTGTTCAGTTACAGCTGCTGGTTTATTTACAATTGCCGGTGTTGATAAAGCTGAGTGTTGGGATGGAAATTCGGATTTTTTTGGATTAATGAATACAGTTGTTGCTTCTTGAGGTTGATTTTGTGACCTTGCAATGGATGAATGTGATTGGAATTGATTCTTTGCTGAATCCTTTTTGGAGATCCTGAATGTGCAAATAGCAAGTACATTACATTATTTTGCAAACATAAAACATATGAGTATTCATATTGAAAGAAACTTGCAATACAAGATACACTAAATCTAAAATCATATGAAGTACCTATTTTCCTTCATTGATTTTCTCATCTCCTTTTCCTGTATCCTTGCTTCCCTGTCTGCCCTAGCAACGGATCCCCGAGAGTGTTTTTCCATTAACAGTTTTTGCCTTTTCCCTTCATCCTCCCATTTCTAAAATTAAAGACAAGGACATAATGAATATATCGAAAGAACAACAACACAATGATATCGGAAGAAGCAATGCTGCACAAATGAGGAACCTGTCTCAAAGTCTTCAACCGATAAAGGTTTCGACCCTTAATCAGTAAGGGGTGAAGGGGAGGGAGAGGCTTTTCTCCCTTGCTCCACAGCACTTCAATCTGTATCAGAAAAGGATAATAGACGCATAAGAATAAACAAATAGTTAAAACATAACTCAATAAATTATACTGCAGTTGTAGCATCGACACTTAAGATTCAGTGTCCAACATCGATATATGTGGTTACAGGAACTATCATTTTCTAAAATTAGTACTGGTGTGGTGTCTACGAGTTAGTGTCATTGTGTTAAGTGTTCGTGTCTATGTCGGCGGTGTTCCATGCTATGTGATACAAATGATGTGTATTGCGATAAACCAAAAAAGATCTTTCTATAAATTGGAGGCAGTAACTCTAAATATTTATGAAGCCTGGTACTCCAATGGCTTATATTAATATCCGTATAATAGTAACACATTTCTCTTTTGCAAATAACTCTGCTTGAGTTGCATAAACTTATACAACAACCACAGAATAAGAATATAATCTATTTAGGAGAAACTATCTAAAATTTAACTCACTGTAAATGTATGCTGTTGCTTGGCAGCACCATAACTTTCTTTCACTATGCGGCCTGTAACAATCCTTTTGCCACACGGTGGACCGCCACCACTCCTGGATGCTATGTTGAACCTAAGAAAACCAATTATGATAAGGAAACTTGAAGATTTTAACGAGCAACATTTGCATATGCATTTAGGATAACAATGTTGTGAGAGTTGAGCTATCATAAACTTGTATGAAATATAGTACACTGAGATCTCTGACAGTGTGAATGTCATCATCCATCATGCATTAAGACAAAAATAAAAACAGAAATAATAGCTTACATTTCATACACATTTTGCTCAAACAAAACAACATCACCGGTGCATGCATCACCTGCATAAAGCAATTTTTTATTTTTTTCAGATTTTGAAGCCTAGGATAATGAAAGATAAAACATAAAAATAAGGCCCTAGAGAGTTTTAAGAGAACACCAACAAACACAAGAGAACAGTGATTACATGTCTAAGGGATATCAGTGCTATTAGAATATAAAATATTCATTGGATAAATTATTAATATATTGTATATTAGTTAGAGATAATTGAGGCACAAGTTAGATATACTTGATGCCCAAGATACTTGATGCCCAAGTTAGAGATACTTGAGGCCCAAGACAATATCATTGTATAAATACACATTAGAGCATAATGAAACACTCACGAGAATGAATTCTATTAATAATTTATCCAATGAATATTTTATATACTAATAGGTGCATTACAAAAATTGTTTGAACAGATCATATCAAAATTCTTACTAATATAACCATGTCTGATATATACACATATGTTTAATTTTCTCAACATGTATAAATGATAACCAAAAGTTTGTCAAACAAAGTACTAGGGGATTGTGATAGTACTGGTGTTGATAGCAGCAACAAAATATTTCTTTTAAAGACGTCAAAAGGAATTCGATATAAGCATTTGACATGTTATGATAATTTGAAAACAATAATAATCTTTGGAAATTCTAAATCAAATCAACATACTATAAAATTATATGCACAATCACCTTTACAATTTAACACAAAGCTATGAGGCAGGTACTTTTTCTCCCCTCCACCATTTATAATCCTGAAAAATCTCACATAATCAGAGAAACAATACAATTGTTGAAAAACAGCAAATCTTTTTTACACAAAAGCAATAATTACTCTTGATGCTCCTTTATGCGCTGGATAAGTGTGTCCTTATTCCCAGTTAGTCTCAGACCATTCTTCTTCAAATACATCTTGCATTCATCCACTTTCAATTTCTCTAACAGTCCAGCTGCAAAGTTCAAACCAAAAACAATGAGAAAAACCTTGAACATCTTTAATTTAAGAAATTCTAACTCAGTATTTGAAATTTTTAAGTTTATCTACTTGCATAAGCACTTATGAGAGACCGTTTGAAAAAGTTTATGGAAACAAATTTCCATGAGCAGTTTATAGCTTATTTCCACTAGCTCTCCACGATAACTTATGCAAAAGTGTTTATATGTTTAAGTTGTTTATCATAATAGGTTCTAACTAGTACTACTCAAGGCTTGTTCACATAAGGATATACATAGATAACTATCTAGGTTTTTTTTTAATTAACTTATTTTACCTTTTCTACTGGCATAAGCACTAGTGAGACTATTTGGGAGAACATATGAAAACAAGTTATAACATATCCATAAGCTCTCGAGGATTGCTTATAAAAACTGCTAATACCTTATATAAAATCAATTTGACATTATTATATCTTTTGTTATAGAAAATAGCTCATACATAGAGCCCGTTTGTTACGACTTTTTTCATGAGAAAATCAATTTTTTAAACAAAATAATCACTGTTATAGATATTCAAAATAAAAAAGAGAACCTGAAGAAAACAAATTTAAAAACTACTTCAAATGAGAAGTCGATCTTAGTGGCTTCTCAGAAAATCATTTTTCATGGATGATTTATTTAAAATAGTGATTTTCATTCAGGTAAACAAACACAATACAACTTCTGTTTTTCCTAAAACTTAATCTCTAAATTATTGAGTATCAAAATCAATTTTTTTATAATCCGTAACAAACGTACCCTGATCAGTTATATGATAAGCACTTATGCTATTAGTGTTTTATCCAAACAGCACCCTATTAATAAAGCTTCCACCTTACAATACAAAAAAGAGGAACCATCAAATGAAAGGAGACCAACCCTTTATTATTTTCTGAACTTTTTCAAAACCATCATCATCAAGAGAAGGTGCATTCATCTCCAACACTTCTGCATTCATCTCACCAGCCAGACCCTTATCATCAACTATGCTGAAAACACCAATTCAACAACAAATTAGCCTTAAAAATCAAATTTTGATAAAAGGGTTTCAATTAGATCATGTTATTACCGCTTTTTTGCCTTGTTTTTGAGTGAGAGATTGGAGAAGCTACGATGGGTTTCTTCAAGCATGTCGAAATCAGGATCTTCTTCTGAATCGTCGCATTCTGAATATGGATCGGATCCTTCAGATTCGGTGATGATTTCGTGAATCTCTATTGGTGAATCTTGTTTGGTCGCCATTGAAATGATTTGGTTCAGAGTTTTGGGAGCAGAGGAAGAAGAAGAGTGTAAGAAGCGTTTTGGGTTTTCGACCGTTGTATAATTAAGGTTTGAATTTCGCACACAATTAGCAACAATTAATAACACACCACAATTAGCAAGCTATCTTTATTTTTACAAAATCAAGACTGTAATGTTTTTTGCTACAAAATAAAAAATGGAAACATAATTAAGTTTTAATAATTTTACATATAAAAATGTAATATATCATTGAATTTGATGCTCACACATGATTTTAGTTTTACTCTAAAGTTTTTAATTTTTTAAATTAAGGATCGACTGATATGAACAATCAATCTCACTGTATGAGACTTAAACAGAAACACACTTCTAAATTTCAGTTTACGTGATTCATTGAGTTTAATAGTTCTTTCTAAATTTACATGAGAGTCTGCATCTCCTAAGCTAATTTTTTTTTTTTTTTTTTATGTTTAAATAAAAGTTTACATAATTATACATAAGTTGAAACTTTATATTGTCACTTTATTTGATTTCTTTCCAATTTTTTTTTAACTAATGTACAATAATCATCAAACTCATTTTTATAAAATGATAAATTCTTTATTAATAATATAGTTTGATAACTATGAATCAATTGTATACAAAAAATTATACAAGCATTTAATCATCATTGTATAAAATACTTGCATATATAATTATCTATTTGATAAGATATGATTATTTGTGTGAGTTACATACAATTCAATCGTATTTAATTGAAATCTTTTTTTGACAAAAACATAGTATTTTTTTTTTTTGAGGGGACAAAAACATAGTAATTAAAATTTTAATAACAACAACAATAATAATTTGGTTTGGCTAAAGTAAAATTCACACTTTTTCTTACAAGAAAACTCATTTCATTATGAATAAAATGTTTAATATTAGGATCAAAAATAAAATGTTCATTACATGTAGAAATACAATGATCGCACTACCGAAAAAAAATATACAATGATCATACTAAGAACCAGGTCATATGTGGCTACTCTTGGTATTTACTAAATCTCACACTTCAAAAATAATATTTTTTTTACTCGTTAAACTTTCTGTTAATAATAATCTTTATTTTTTTTCTTTACGGAATCATTTATGTTTTTTCTAAAGTAAATTGTATATTTAAAATTAGGTAAATTATAGGGTGAGGGTTCAATTAAGCCCCTCACCGATGGACCATCTAAAAAACATCATTTGATTTAATCAATGATCAAGATTAATTCAAAATTAAAACTAGAAACATCTACACATTTTCACATACAATCCTACCCCTATCTCTTTTCCTTTTACATTCTTTCAAAATTATCATGAATATGTTTAGAAGATGTTTGCTGTAGATAAAATGGAACTGCTGATGATGAAATTAACGTAAACAAATAAAAATTGGGCACATGATATGAAATTGAAGAAAATGGTGGTTGTTTTTTGTTTTGTTTTGATTGGGTTTAGTAGCAAAGGTAAAGTTGACGTTTAAATTTTATCATTGTTTAAATTATGTTTCAATTACCACTATGATTAGTGAAGCATATATACTATCTTTAAACACACAAACAAAAGCCAAAAGATGCAGATCTATTAAACTGAATAAATGTTGACGGTTACAATTGATGAATGTTAACGGTTACAATTGATTGGTTTAGTTTCATAACTCTCAATTCAATTATTATACTTGTTAATGGTTAATTATTTTTATGATTTGATGAAAAATAATGGCTAGTCACGATCTTGAGATCAAAAACAAAACCTCATTAGATCTGTATCTTTCTCAAGTTCGAGATGATAGAGAAATGTGGAGGAAATTGTGTGTGGAAAGATAAAAATGTTCTCATTTTTATTTTCGATTAATCTGGATCATTAATTCAAATCAAATGGTATATTTTGGGTGCTCCACCGATGAGGGACATAATTGAGCCCTCACCCTAGAATCTACCTTAGAATTAACCCAACAAAATTGTTAACCCAACAAAATTGTTTATATGCGTTAACAGTGTCGGGCTAGTCTATTGTCTCATTTAAATTTCATCCTCCTTAATGTGAAAACCGTTTCGTTGGCAAAACTAGGGTTTACAAACGATTGTGAAACTGCAACCGGACATTTGGCAACTGCAATAGGGACGAAAGCAGCTTGCAGTTGTTGGGTGCCCAGAAGTTGGATGGCAGAGGTTTGAGAAAAGGAAGGTTAACAAGAACAAACAGAAATGTTTACACGTTCATTCTTTGATAATGTTATATGAAGTAGAAACTTCATATATAGAATTGTGTCCAAGTTCTCTCCGTATATTTTTTCTCCTACTACAAAAATGTCGATCCGAAATGTATGTTCATGTATGAGATTAAAGTTGTAACCGATTCTGCAATATCAAACTATATGTTCATTTAAGATTTGCCCAACAGCCATGTTTCTTCCAGCTGACATTACTCCTCTACATACTAAGGATAGTCGTATCTGCAAATTACCTCCTTGTTTAGGTATACCACAACTGGGATTAGCCTTCTCCTAACCAAGATAAGCACAAAAGATTCATCCTTGAAGATGTGTGTTCCTCCCTTTCCGGCTTGTTTTGTTGGTGTATGTGTATCTTCAATGCTAAGTGATAATGAATGCATGGTTCAAACTATACATGCACAATGACCGGTTTAAATAACAACATGTAAGAAAAGAAAAGGAAAGCTAGATATTGGATCCAGTAGATCTTGATCACTGCATTAATTGCAAGTAAACTCGTATAAACGAAAGTGAAAAAGGTTTACCAGTCTAAGAACAAACATATCACACTAACTCGTTATACTAACCATACAAAATGCAGTTCTATTTCAGGTGTTCAAATTAAGGGCGAAAAACAAAATATTGAGGAGCCAATATATAACTCATTAACGCAGTAATCCTGAAAATAATTGGGTAGTAAGAAGAAATGTCTATATGCATCCCCAAGGGAATCCAGTTTTTTCATGTCTTGTCTCCTAAATATAAAGGTAAAATGTTTCTATTCCAGAAAGTCGGATCCAGCCTTTCTCAGAAGTAACACAGGATAGTTTTTTTCTTCATAATTTGTCCACAAAAAGTAGACATCACCTAGTTTATGTAGGGTTTGGTTCCCACAAAACTGAGCAAATCTTGATAGTCGTATATGAGGAAGACAAGAAGCCATGGCCACACAGTCTAGGTTCAGGAAGTCAAATGCTAAGCTTGATCACCAAATTTTGTTCTTGAGCCAGAAAAGTACAAAGACAACTCCAAAAACAATAGCAACAGGGGCCCATTTCCGAATCAGAGCCTGCAGCAAATATTTCATTTTAAGTTATATATCCACAATGCTGACAACAACTACAACCCAAATATATAAGACAGAACACATAAGTTTCAAAAGAATGCATTGCATTCCAACACTAGGCAGAGTTATATAATTTCTATTTAGCTTACCTTGCCATTAATATAGAATCCTAACATACTTCTATTGAAAACCCATACCATTGGAATTAGAAAAATGGTAAACAGGACAAAGGACTCGCACAATGTAAATGACAGCCAAAATAATTAGAGCTTTAGTCAATAAAATGTGACAGCTTGTTCGATTCTGTTCTCTTTGATTCCATCCTTTTTAGTGGAACTTATTACCGTGTGCCTTTAACACGTACAAAATATAGAATAAAATATAACTCATACGTTGTTCTGTTTTGTTCTAATCTGCCTATTTAATGCTACTCCAGAGGTCGTGTGTTTTAGTTTTTAAAATAGACCCAAAATGGACTAGGCCTTTCCTTGGACCCCACAGTCATCAGAGCTTTTTACAACCAGGTAGCCCTAATATTAAAATATATAAAAAATGGAACCCTTCCTTGGGCACCATTGTGACTGGAACTTATACAACCAGGTTTCCGTTTTATTAAAGTGGAACATGCATTTAGAAACCTTGAGAAAACCTACTATATTAACCTACATATTATCTGCAAGCATTGGCAGTCCATGCAATGTTAAAGGACTTTTATAAATTAAAAGACCGTAAAATATCAAATGATTGTCTTTCGATGATAGCCCATCGGGTTATAGTTCTAACTGACAATCATATGCTAAAAATAACCACAGGACACAAACTGAAACTGCCACATAAAAAAAATCAAAGGGAATGCAAATGAATAATATTTTGAAAAAACAGACTCTTATATTCCACAGCTACTGAGAGAGCTATAACCAAAAGATAAAGAAAGTGTCATATTTCAAATTTGTGAAGCATCCATTAGGTAAAAGGCAATAAAAAATGCATAAATCATAAAAGCTCTATGAAACACTCACACACTGCATGCTTCTATCTAATTTGTAAAAGCATATAGCACGAACCAATTTACAACTGCAGCAGGATAGCTTCAGAGGTCAATACTAAATGAACATGCATCAATGTTCAAATGAAAATTGAAGGCGTATATATCACATGCATGCTACAGCAAAACTGAAAATGACTAACCTGTCTATTTAAATCTCTAGCCTTGTCAGCATATATGCGAGATTCTGATGATAAGCGACTGGACAATTGGCTGACCTCTGCATATTTGATTTTAAATCATATGTATAAGATAACTTTCACAAAGGAAGTAAAAGCAGTAAATATAATAACATACAAACAGAAATAAAAGCCACATGAGAAGTAGAAATAAGAAGAAACCATCTATCAAGATCATGCAGGTGAAAATGTGGAACTAAGAAATTTTAGCACAAATTTCTGATAAAAATCTACATTGAACAGTGTATCCGGGTTAAGAAAATAGGAATGGGAGATCACATGCATCGGAAGATGATTTTGTCGCTTGTCAAGATAGAATCAACACCCTATTGGAATCATCTTATGTTCCTTCTATTTAACATTAGCACAAATTTCTGATAAAAATCTACATTGAACAGTGTATCCGGGTTAAGAAAATAGGAATGGGAGATCACATGCATCGGAAGATGATTTTGTCGCTTGTCAAGATAGAATCAACACCCTATTGG
>Ga0315914_1011654_pt1 | contig 10444 bp, 8 predicted proteins | sample MpolenodulesMG_FD_203920 | JGI IMG/M metagenome (GOLD analysis project Ga0315914, IMG submission 203920) | Medicago polymorpha root nodule microbial communities from Los Angeles, California, United States - elongated nodules | ecosystem: Host-associated > Plants > Roots > Nodule | place: USA... | reverse complement strand
TAATAATGTTGTATTTAGCTTTGGTATTCATATTTGGTGGTCAAGCCCACTCTCTTGCTTGGGCATTGACTGACATGTTTGTAATCTTGACAGGATTTTAATATTTTCGTGATTGTTTTGTCACACCTTGTGATGCACCAATCACGTTGTGCGTGGTATTATAATTCATTTTAGCTTGTTAAAAAAAAATCCTTGGACTAGAAATGTAATTTTATAGGTGAGATGCATATGATTATCTTAGGATTATTCTTTTTTTGGCGACTATATCTTAGGATTTGATTTAATAAGCAGAAAAAAAAACAACAATGAATTGGAAACACGTGTATTTTACAAGATGAACTATACTATTTCGATGCATTCAATAAGACTCAACCAATCAACACTTTCTTCCCAAAAAAAAAAACTTCCTAGTTGGGCACGTTATGGTTGTTATGTTAAACATTTTTTTAACAAAGGTAGTCATGTTATAAATTCAAATGTAAAATAGAAGTATACAGATACAACTACTAATAAGGTCTTGTCAAAAACAAAACAAAAAAACTGCTAATAAGGTGACTTGTTAAAAAAAAACCTACTAATAAGGTGATCAACGTATTTCAATTTGATTACCTAATTTGTGTAAGATGGTTATGTAATAGAAGTGGAAATATGTATCCCGAAAGCTTAAATCAGTTGGTAGAAATATTGCATATTATATGCAGGGGATGAGGTTCGAACCCCAGACACCCCACTTTTCCACAATTTAATTGTGTGAGCTCTAGCCACTAGGCTACTTGACCAAAAAAAAAGTGGAAATATGTAACATCGGCTAATATGAATATTATAACTTTTTTTTTTGTCAAGTAACCTCCAAGCTAGAACTCACATAATTTAATTGTGGAGAAGTGGGGTGTCCGGGGTTCGAATCCCGACCCCTGCATATAATATACAATATCCTTACCAACTGAGCTAAGATTACGGGGGATTGAATATTATAACTTATTATAAAAAAGAAAATATTACAACTTAGTCCACCGGATCATTTTTTTTTTGAGCAGTGCTTTTAAAATAAGATTTGGGTTAATTTTAATAAAAAGAAAATTTCACGTTGTGCGTGGTATTATATCAAGAAAGATTTTATCAAAAAACTGTCCCGAAATTAATTTTAATCAATAAGATTTCTGCTTGGCCGAAAATCATGAGGTGGCGGGTTATATATATTTTTTTATAGGACAGTAATCAAATAAGATTGAAATCTAATGGATAGTATTGTGCCATGTCATTCCAGAAGATATCGTGATTTACCATTTCACTTTAAACAACATTACGCTTTTTTTTTTAAATCAACAAGGTTATGAATTTTTGAAAATCATGGTTAAAAAGATTAGGCTATAGACCATAAAAAAAAGGTCTTATAAATTTTTTAAGAGTGTACCATTATTTTTCTTTTGATAAAATAGTATTTATATAATATCATTAATCAACATGTGTTCAATACAATTTAAGATAGTTAAGGGTTTTATTAACGATTGTCCAGACACTCTTTAAAAAATTGAAAATAAGAAATTATTTATTATAAAAGTTAAATATTTTGATTTTCAATGCATTGATTACACATATTTTTATAAAAAAAAATACTATTTAGAGGTCTTAAAAAGTGTCTCGCGAGCACTCGTTAACACTTCTCTTTAATATATCAACCAAGATTTGGTTACTAATTAAAGATGTGTTTACCTTTGTAAAAATTTGAACAACTTCATTCGTTTGACTCCTAGCAAACTCAACACTAAAATTTACATAAATGGAAGAAAAGATGGTTTCATATATATGAATGATATCACCAAACTCATGAATCCGCAACCAAACTCATGATATCACCAAACTGTCAATTCCTTCCTTTTAGTGAAAAAACTATCCACCACCATTTTGAGTCCGGCTCAAAATCGATAAGATCCAAATTAAGCTCATGAATCCAATTAAGCGCCGAAAGAAATTCGAGAGATTCACCAATATGCACCTCTCACTTTTGTGCAAGACATTTAGTTCTTGCAAGAACAAAAGCACCGTTCTCATCTTTAATACAAACATCAATAATTACATGATTGTCACTAGATGGTAAAGCAACGTCAATTTACATTTCACTCGTTCATAAGTTGATTTTTGCCGAGTAAAAATAGTAGGTCGAGTCATTTCACTCAAAGTTGTCGTGGTACCGAATTATTGTTTCAAAGCTTTTCATTACGTTGATTCCAAATACAAATATTTAATCAAATATCTCAACAATATTTTCCTTGGGCGATACATCTTAATAATTATATAAAAGAAATAAAGAGTACATTTGAATGTTGTTTATCTTTAAATTTTTCCCTTACAATTTGGTCCACCTTACTACAAGAAAAGTGTTATTTTCATAGGGATATTTATCAGGGCAGAAACCCTTTCTCTTATCCCTTTCTTCAATTTTTGTGTTTCTTTTTCATTATAGACTGAGCAACATCTTTGATTTTTTTAAACTAAAGCAGCAACATTCTACTCGTAGCCACCGCGTACGAACGCGATTCTTCTTCAACTATAAATCGAAAAGGCAAGCTGAAGATGAACTTACTGAAGAATCGGCGACTAAAGCGCTTTTCTGGTAACATATATTTATGGATTCCAATTTTTTATATTTTTAGGTATTCATAATATCTTGATTTTGATTTTATGTTTATGATTTGTGATTTTCACCTCATGTTATGGATTTGATTTTTCAGATTTCATTTTTATGTTACATTTCAGGGATTTGATATTTATTTAATTTTGATGTTACATTTTAGGAGAATGAAGGCAGATTCGTGGACTGTTCCGATTCAACCGATTGTGGTGGTGGAATTGATGGATCCAGTGGAGAAATTTGATGTTGATAGCTCTATGCCGGAGAATGTTGATTTGCAGTCGATGAGAGGGAAGATGGTGTTGGAGCAGTTGAAAATTTTGTTGGAGAATGCTGGAGCCGTTTTCAGAACTAGTGAAAGGTAGAGTGTACCGTCTGTATTGATATACTCTTTTTTTTCTTCTCATTTTGTTGTATTTTTATTTAGGGGATTTAGTTCAAACTTTAAACGAGTTAGCATCTTATATTAGTTAGGGTGGCGAGATATGTATTGGTTTAGTGGTGTAAATGACTAGTTGTTATAGTTATAAGTTAAATATGGTCTTGAAGCTCGTAAACATAAATATGCAGATAATGAAACTTTCATAACTGTTGACAAGTTAAGTTTAGAGGCATTGAAACTTTCCTGAATGAAAGTCCAGAGGATACACGATGACCAACTTTCAACATATTCTTGCTTTCAAAATTTGACCAAATTGACTGTAGATGGTTGTGAAAGGGTAAGCATTTCAAATTGCTTCATGTTTTCCTTTGTCTATAATTTTTCTAGTTTTTATTTGTTAGTTGTTAGACTTAGGGTCAGTTGGATTGATTTATTTGAGCTTATGTAGCAGCTGTATAACCCCTGACAAATAATTTGCGATGACCTGTTAAACGTTCGTTTTCCAGAGCTTTGTGCGCTTTTCCTAGAGTTTCTGTCCCTGGAAAATTGACAGATTTCATGTAGTGTCTCATAAATCAATAATGAAATAACCACAAAAGTAGTCACTAGCATGTAACATAACTAAATGTTAACGACCACCACAACAGTGCACTTTATGACATGAATTGATATGGAGGAGTGACATATAAATTTCCTTCAATAAGATCTCTAAATCATGCATATTTTCAACATGTCCAATTGAAGTCTTTAGGTTTAATCTCGTACATAACTTGATTGTATTAAGTTTAACCATCTGCCATGAAGTAAATCTTTAGCACATCCACTTGATTCATCAAGATCATGTTGTATCATGAATGATGATAATAGTTTTCCAAAAAAAAAAGTTTCATCAACCATTAATCGAAATCTTGTTGTATCATGAATATGCGTCTATGGATCATCATTAATCTCTTTTTATAAAAGGTATATGTGTCACATCATACTTTGATCTCTTCCTCCTAGGTGCTTCCCGTGATGATACTTAACTTCTGAATTTTGACACGTCAATGCTATCATTCTTGTTTTCGGAAGGTGAATCTTCTCAGTGCCTTCAATTCCCTGTATCAATCATCATTACTTTTGTTTATTAGTCTTTTAATTTGTGCATATATCTCGTCAATAGTGTTTTCTAACTTAGGGGTGGAAAATCATGAAATTGTGATTTTGGTGACTCGATTCATCCTGAAATGTCTCCAATGGAGCCCAACTTCTAGTGACTGCCATCTTGATGGGATCTTTAGGCCCAAATATGTTTTATCAGGTCTCATAATGGGCGTGAAAATTCTTATAAAACACCAGAGGGTGATTACCTGAGCTGGTTATGCGGATTCAAAGTTTGGTGTTTCGATCTCCACACCTTTTTCTCGTATGCTCCTTCCCCAAATGAAGGGTATCTATAAAGACATTTTTATGCCAAAGTTAGGCATTATATAAGTATGTGTAAGGCAAAATGAGTCGAGTAATCATGTCTGGGAGTGAAAGTGCTATTTATGTTGACCCAATTTTCCATACATTCATGATTATTACTATATTTATTGAAGTGATTCTTGAGATCATATCGAAATAAAAGTTATGCACTTGCGTAATTAAAGCTTGAGATATGTGGAAGCTTCTTTGGTCAAACGAATTTTCTAATATGTAAAATTGCAGAGCAACATGAGTCATTCAAGAATCCTTATTTCTTGAAGTACAATTCAAATCTCTTTTAATAGAGAAAAATGTAATTTACTTGAATATATTTTTATAAAAATAAATTTAAAGTGAGAGGATGATAATACCAATAAGATTTTAGACTTTTAAGAACACCATAAATAATTATATATATATTTTTAGAGTCAAAAGAATTATATTTATCTATACAAAGAAATTAGCTCAACTCGAACCTAAATAACTCGATTCAAGATTTGTATTTTTACCACTAACCGCTGAGTTTTTAACTTGTTGTATTTTTAGTTAAATAAAATTTAGTATGAGGGAAAATTTTCATTCTACAACAATGAAAACCTTCATACAAAAAAAACACTTAAATATTACTCCCTTTGTTCCTTTTTAAGTGTCTTTTTAGAAAATTAACACCAAAATAGCAATGTGTATTTTTGCACATATTCTTCCCATTATACCCTCATTTAATCCACCAATAAATTCCTATTTTTTTGCATACACTTTATCTTTCCAATAAATTTAATATGTTATTATCTTTTTAGCAAATAATTGCCAGTTTTTATCTTTTTCTCCAACAAATTTCTTTTTTTTTTGTTGTGCTTTCTCTCTCTCTCATAACAAACGATTATCAATTTTTTAAATATTGTGCACATTTTTTTAATTATTTTAAGTCAGTATAAAAATTATTCCTACTTCACATTAATCAAAAGTTAAGAAAAAATTAACTTTCTTCCAACTCATTTAATTAAAGTTAAGCCTTCAACTATGGCTTCAACCAATGTTAAGGCTACACTTAAAAATTTTAACAATTGCTACTCATTTTATTTATAGAATTTTAACTCTTCTTGGAACATTTGTTTGAAACAAAAATTTGAAGCTAACAAGAAACAAACTTTGTTTACAAAAAACAAACTTTAGTTTTCCAAATAGATAACATTAATTAGTTTTATTGAAAAAGATAAAATTAATTGACAAAGAATATAATTGACAAATCGTACCCTTAAAATACCAAAAAGACAGTTAAATAGGAACGAAAGTTCACACTAAAAAGGAACAGAAGGAGTAATTTACATTTACCTCTCTCCAAAAATCACTCGTGTAACTTATTTTTTGGTATAAATAATTTACTCCAACTTGGTAAAAAAAAAAAATTACTCTAACTTTATTACAATTACTTACTTAGGAAAAGTTTAAACACAAAACCATTGGCTTACTACTAATAGTACATTTTTCACCTGCGCCCACAGTCCCAACCCTAAAACCACAAACCAGCCTTTAGTTTTCTACAAAACCATTTTTCACTCCCAAAAACCAGGAGCTTCTTTTTTTATGTTCTTGTCATTTTCTCTTTCAAAAAACAACAACTGCTACTGGGACCCACCTTTACTCCTCAATATGTGGCGATTCGACCGCACTCTGACATATATGCGTGGTTCCCACGCGCCTACTTTCTTGCTCCTTGAATTTTGTAGCCTTTTGCATGTTTCTTACACGGTTCATTTTACCGATTTTAACCTTGAACTTTTTCTGTTTTTGTTTGTGCGTTACGTAATTTATGGATCTGTTTGAGGGTAATTTCGGGTAAAGAAAAAGATACAGTACGATGATGAAAGATTCTCGTGTCTAATAATATTGTTACGTCACTCCACCTAGAAATATTCTTTCTTGGGAGAAAGTGATGCACTATTTATTCTTCTTCACAACGTTTCTATTTTCTTCAAAAATTAATTGTAGTTTTTTTATTGAGAGGAAAAATTAGTAGTAGTTGTTGTAGTAAAAATTAAATTTACTTCTTGAAAATTCCACAAATTCTAACGTAATTTGTATAAATGTCGAGATTATCAGGTCGGATATTGTGATAAAGTTTAGACTTCCGTGGACTTAACTCAGTTAATAAGAACAATGCATAATATATGTAAGGTTTGGAGTTCGAACATCGAACACCACAAAAAAAAGACTAAAACTTCTATATTTAATTGTGTGTTTTCAATAATTATTGTAATATCTAGTGTGAGTGTGTGACTATTACCTAAGGTAAATCATTTCTTTCTAATTAAAACTACTTAAAGCGAGTTAATGTAACTAACTATTACCTATGAAGTTTGAATCTTCACCATTTGAACCAACTTTATAAACTAGCAATAATCTTCACCATTTGAACCAACTTTATAAACTAGCAATAATTTTATGAGGTGGCCACTCGAAAGTAACCAAAGTCACAAAAAATTATTATATTTAAAATCGAACTTGGGATAGCCAAATATATATTATTAGGGGTAGCTAAACATAAAAAAAGAAAAATTATTTTTTTGGGTAGCCATGGGTATTTGTTGTACAAGCATTCACCCCTGGTGTCTAGATCAATTCTTCGAGCTGGATATAAGTGTAGTATATGACCATGTTATCGTCAAGAGATTTAACCTTGTTGCGTTTATAAAGTTGGATCGAACCGAAAACTTTTAAATTAGTTAAAAGAGATCTTTTATCAAACCGCAATTTATGCATATATAATATAATGTTTTTACCACTAACTGAGTTCAGCTCACAAGAACACGTTTCATTGGCATATTTTTAATCTTAAGATTTTGAATAACTTTGTTTACAAGATTGAAATTAAATTTTTCATCATATTTTGTTATGAGAAAAATGTGAATGTGGCATGATGGCCTTGTTACACGCCATTGACGAGAGTTGCCACAGATAGCGAGTATAAAGCACGAGCATAAACGAGACTGGGTTTGGTTGTCCCCACACAAATGGAAAAAACTCATAAAGCTTCACTTGAATCTAGGAAGTTATTCGAACTTCCAACCTTCTTGAAGGTCCAAAAGAAAAAACTTTAATCAAACAAGAAAAAAAAGTTTTGCTAAAGTCTAAAGCTATCTTAAAAAAATGGTTAAAAGATAAATGAAAAGTAAATTTACAAAATAGTTTTGGCTAAATCATTTGGTTAACAAGTGGTTAAAGAACCCTCTTAATAAAAAATGGTTTAACCACACTTGTTAAGAAATAAAAAAAAAATTAAATTATTATATTTAATTTTTGTATTATTTCTTTTTTTCGAGAACAACTTTCATATTCATTCGTCTAAGTGTCGAAATAGAATTCCGTGATATGCAAGTAACAAAATTTAATTGATTGCAATCAATAATTTAAAACGCTTTATGCACATTGATGGTCGTTAGATTTTTCCCAAATAAAATATGCAACGTGAATCAATATTATTTGATCTTAAATTAATGATTACATATACGTTGATCTACATGTATACTTATTCTGTAAATGCGTTAAATTATCGACTACATACAACTCATATTTTTAAATAACCTTCAGAAAAAACACACTTTCAGATCTCAAACCAATACCACCAGACCAACCAACCTAAGTGGACTACTTTTTTAATTTCTTAATCAAAGTCGTAAAGAATTACTAATATAAAGAATTACTAATTACATCTAACTTTTTTTTTTTGACTAAATACTTACTACTTGTGAATATTTTGAAGAAACTTCTTGTTAACTTTAAATAAACAAAAGATTAAAACCATTGTTTTATAATATTCCCTAGTAATAAAACAACTATTAAGAAACAGCTGCGTCTCCTTAAACATGTGAAAAAACCCAACAGCACCGCAAAATCCAACAACTATATAATTGCCTCCTCACTTCCACAATCACAATCCTTGTCTCTTACACAAACAAAAAAAATTCTTTCTCTCCTATTTTACATAAAGTTTTAATTAAATTGAACCAAAAAGAAAAGGGTTGAACCAAAATGAGAATGAGTTGTAATGGATGTAGAGTTTTAAGAAAAGGGTGTAGTGAAGATTGTAGCATAAGACCATGTTTGGAATGGATCAAGTGTCCTCAATCACAAGCTAATGCTACTGTTTTTCTTGCTAAGTTTTATGGTCGTGCTGGTCTCATCAACCTCATCAATTCTGGTTCTGAAAATCTTCGTCCTGGTAAATTTTTATCTTGTACTTTTAATTTCTTTACCTTTTATAGATATGTCCCTATGATCTATGATCTATGTGGGGACATCAAAGTTTTTTTGATGTCTTTCTAAATTCTCCTGGTATCACGATGAATTTGTCAGAATTTCGATATACAACTTTAATTTGAGCAAATCTACTGTGATACACATTGAAGTACAAAATTTTCCTTTTTATCACTTGAGAGAAGTACAAAATTTAGATCAAACCCAAATTATCTGCTATAATGATTTTGTAAATGATTTTTATACGAATCTCTAAGCAATTGAGAGTTTGGTAAGATCCATGTGGTGGGTATTTGTTAATTTTTATTTTATTTTTGGTACATAGGTGTATTTGTTAGTTGTTATTGTTGAAAGCTTTGATTTTTTTTTTCTTCATACATTTTGAAAATCTTTAGAAGAAATTTGGACCATGAAAAATTAAGATTTTTTTTTGTTAACCCTATGATTCTGCTGGTAATCCGGAGTTTGGCTGAAAGGTAGCTAAATGTTGATAAACCTGAAAAAATTTACTATGATTTACGGCACATTAATCACTATGATAAAAAAAATCCAATTACTCATTTTCCATGTTTTGTACTCGTTATTTTTTGTCAAAGTTTTGTACTTGTTATTGTAATATTGACCAGCAATTTCAAACCTTAATTCCATATCAAATTTCTAAAGAATTTTGGGGTTCTTTTGAAAAAATTATATCTATATTCATATTGATTGTGATTTTGGTATATTTTTTTCAGCAATTTTTCGTTCATTGCTCTATGAGGCTTGTGGGAGGATCGTGAACCCTATTTATGGGTCAGTGGGTCTTTTATGGTCTGGTAGCTGGCACCTCTGTCAAGCCGCTGTGGAAGCCGTTTTGAAGGGTGAGCCGATCACTCCGATAGCTTCGGAGACTGCTGAAAATGAGAGGGGCCCACCCTTCAAGGCCTATGACATACGCCACGTGTCAAAAGATGAGAACTCGGAGGAGACAAAGCAGGTTAGGACTCGGTCCCGCTTCAGACGATCCCTGAAGCCGAAGCCAAGCAAAGAAGTTGGGTCTGGTTCAGGGTCCAGTTCGGCCAAAGAGGGGGACCGGTCCAAAAGCCAAGAATCTTCGCTGAGTCAGCCGGGTAAAGATAGTGAAAGTGGGGTTTCTGTGGAGACTTCAATCCTTTTTCATGATGAGTCGGAGTTTGAACCTGAGTCAGAAGCTAAGCTAAGGGGTCGAGCTGAGGAAGGTGTGAGTGATGGGGTTGGCTTGGAGCTTAGGCTTGGTATTGAACCGGTGTCACATGAGGAGTACATGGTTCCCATAAAGAAGAGGAAAATTGTGTTGAAGGATTGTAGTGTTTCTTCTAAGGTGGAGCTTGGGCTTGATCTTTCAGCTTGAATGGCTTGAGCTGTTTGTGACTCAATCGGCTTATATATGAGACTTTTGGAAGAGAAGAGGGGTTTAGATGTAGAAGAATCTTTGTTATTATGCCTTTATTTTAATTTTCTTGGAACTTTTCTCCTCTATTTTTGGTTAACCTTTGTGAATGAGGGGATGTACAAAGTTGGTTGGTATGTAGAGGAAAAAGAAAAATTATAAATAAAGTATAAAGTGTTTAAAACATAAGACCATGTACAATTGTAAAATATATTCATCAACCCTCAACACCCACTTTTTCAATTCCCAACACTCCACATCATTTTCTCTCTCTTAATTCAACACTCATTCAACTTTTACCATCTCCAATAGTTTTTTTCAT
>Ga0315914_1011653_pt1 | contig 10444 bp, 3 predicted proteins | sample MpolenodulesMG_FD_203920 | JGI IMG/M metagenome (GOLD analysis project Ga0315914, IMG submission 203920) | Medicago polymorpha root nodule microbial communities from Los Angeles, California, United States - elongated nodules | ecosystem: Host-associated > Plants > Roots > Nodule | place: USA... | reverse complement strand
ACTAACCCCCGAACCCTAAATCTTTTAAAAGGGGTGTTTCGAACTTTTTTCCCCTTTTCTCTTAAAATTAAATGTTCAGTCGTGAAATAAAATAGTGAGTCAAACGCTAATCAAATAACCTTGATCTCCGAAAAATGGCGCGACACACACATACATAGATTTACTAAGAATCCATAAAATAACCAAAAGCAACATACACTGATTCAATTTGGATTTCATCAAACACATAGAGCACAAAATAAACCTATAATTTTCATTGTGTTATTTCATTTCTTAAACTACCACATTGCACTAATACTTAATTTAAACTACATTCACTAAAATCAACCTTCTAATTGATCAACAAAGACCCAAATAACTAAACAACTTTCAAATTCGCAATCATATCTACCAACATCAAAAACTCTAACATATAAAACACGAAGGATGTGTAGGGTTAGAGATTTCAAACACTTGTTTGAGTTTGATTTGTTGTTTTACTTCAACGAATTCCGTTGGGGTTCAATTTGTAGGAGTAGGGAGGGAATTATAAGAAAATGAGTTTGAAATACAAATGGTGGTTAATGTTTCTATTTCCGTATGTATTAGTGCACGTGGAGGCGTAACTCCCAAACTTGAGAGATCGAGAGTTAACTTATGAACCGTTCGGGAGTTACCAACCAAGGAGGATATTTTGGGTAGTTTGAGGGATCTGTTAGCAATTGAAGGTGGCTATCGAACAATTTTCAACAAAAACAAGCATTAAGTCTAGCCCAAAACACATTCTATTTATCAACCATGAGAAAACTGTTATAAACTTTAACACTATTTGAAGTAGCATCTGAAAAACTATTATAAACTCATTAAAAAAATGTTATAAGCTTGTACAAGAATTATCATTGTCAAACCTCTCTATTTTAGTTATGCAAACTTTTTGCTATTGACTGTATATAATGTCGATGAGTAATATTCTAAGTTTTCAAAAAGATCGAGTAACAAAAGTTTGGTTTGACTACAACTTTTGGTCACTCTATTTTCACTCACAAAATTATCCAGTTTTGGTCATTCTTTCTGATTTTTAAACTTAAAAATTGTGATATATCATATTTAAATTGACGTTTTTATGCATATGGGGGGACTCTTCTAATCTCACAGAAGTTGATCATTCCATATCATTAGGTCATATGATGTGTCATTTAAAATATATCATATCAATAAGTTTTGTCCAAAAATCTAAGGAAGTGATCAAAGCAAAGTGATTATAAAATGGGGGACTAACTCCATGAATAAGTAAAAATAGGGAGACCAAAATTAATAGGGTCATGCTAACTAGTGCTCCAGATACACTAGTTGAAAAAACAAAAAAATAAACATTTACATTGAAGACATCATTGTTTACACTTTTAAGACATTGATTACACAAGTTTCAAGATATTCATACTATATTTATTTCTTTAATCAGTGCCCAGGGGCATTAGTTAACATTTTCCAAGCTATAATTAAGCCAAAAAGTTTTAGTGATTTTTCATTTTACCCAATATGATTCTATTTTAACCTAAATGCACTCTCAATCCCCCTGTTTTATTTTATTTTTTTTAAAATGGAGTTTTTGTCCCCAAATTTTAAGAATCGGTTTTTGGTCCCTCCCAATTTTAATTTTTCTTTATTTCTGGTCCCCCACTTTATTACAAAGTCAATTTTGCTGATGTGTCATTGTCACTAATGATATAGTAGCGCGTATGTGGACAAATATATTATACACGTCATTACTCATTTGTTTAACTAGATATCTTTTTTTAAAATGATAAACATTTAATTAACCAAAATTTGTTCATCATCTTCGTTGTGGTCATCATTATCTTCATTGATTTTGATGAATGTGGTTTTGAAATTTATGGGTTTATTGATGAAGATGACGATGAACACAATGAAGATGATGATCACATTTTGATTAATTAAATGTCTATCATTTTTTAAAAATATTTTGATTAAACAAATTAGTAATAACATATATAATATATTTTGTCCACATATCGTTGCCACATCATTAGTGACAAGGCAACATCAACAAATTTGACTTCAAAATTGTGTGGGGACCAAATCTCAAGAAAAATTGAAATATGAGGGACAAAAAATTGGTTTTTAAAATAGAAGGACCAAAACTTCAATTTTTCAAAAACAGAAAGACCAAAAATACATTTAAACCTTCTTTTTTATGAGTAGATTAAGTAAGGATGTCAAAGTAATCTGTTAATGTTAATGGGCAGGGTTTAAAAAAACCTAACTTAATATTGCAATTTATGTACTTGTTAAAAAAAATCAATTTAATTATATTTTCTTAAACTAGTTTTGTTAAAACCTAACTTCAACTACGAAGCACAAACACTCTTCAGATTAGACGTGTCTCGATGTCGGACATGCAACAATGTCAGACACCGACACGATAACGATACATGTAATTATACTGAATTATGTCATTGTCTGATATCTGTGTCTGTGCTTCTTAGGTTCAATTTTTCGAGGAATGCACATTCTGAAGCTGGGGAGGAAAATAATTCGTACATGATGGTTTACTCTAGCAACCAAGGAAGGCAAAGCTCTGAGCCTTCTTTCAGCCATGCAATGGGTTAGTGTTTGTCAAATGCTGCCTTTGAAACTTGAAAGCCACTCCATGGCTTTGTTTGAAAGTTTGGAGGGGAGGAGAAGGGAGAACTCTGGGGGTGAAAACTATATAGAAAAGGGAGAAATCTTTCATATTTTTTGAAAGAACAATTTTTTAGAGAATGATATGGGAGAAATCTTTCATATTCTTTGAAAGAGCAATCTTTTAAAGAATGATATATTAATGCTTATGATTAATATATTTTTAATTTGGGCTTGATGGTATTGGCTTGGGACCTGGGAGTGTGCTCCTCCTTGATGTCTTAGGTTCGATTCTCTCTAGTGCCAATTTAGGTTGGCTAATTTAGCTTCTTCCAAAAAAAAATATTTTTAATTTGAAGAATTTTATAACAACTTAAATTTAATTTGAAAAATTCATTTAAACCCTCTTCCAATACAATTCTGGAGTTCTCCTAAATGAAAGAGATTTTGTATTATGAATAAAAAATTAAGGGTTAATATGTCTTTACTCCATTGTAATTTGGGCGAGTTCCGGTTTACCCCCTGTAAAAAAACAAAAAAGTTTAGATTCCAACCCTCTAATTTAAGATTCTTTCGTTTTACACCCTGAGACCATCTGACTGGAAAAAATGCTGACGTGGCATTCTGAGTGGCGCGCTGACTGTATAATTAATTTTGTTTTTTTTATTTTTTTATGGGCACTCGTGGCATTTTGCCTATTTTTTAAAATAAAAAATGAAAAATAATATAAATGAAATTATATTAATTTAAAAATAAAAAATAATTTAAAAAATATGAAAATTAATTTTTGAAAAAACATTATATTTTCGATAAAACCGAATTTTCTAAAAAAAAATTAAAAATTCTGGAATTTAATTTTTAAAATAAAAAAATATAGAAAAACAATATGAAATTAATAAAAATCAGATTTTTTTCGAAAAAAAAGTTTTTAAAATTTTTTTCTACCAAAAATAAAAATTATGGAATCTTTTATCTTTTAAAATCTGAATATAATTTTTTTGTAATTCAGATTAAAATATCAAAATAAAATTTTGAAAATTATATAATCTGAAAAAAAAAATCTATTTTATTTTAATACTCAAAATCTTAATTTCAGAATCATTTTTATTTTTTGAAAAAAATCTGAATTTGTTTCTGATTTTTTCGAATTTTTAAAATTTTAAAAAAACATATTTTCTGATTTTTTCAATTTTGAAAAAAGTAATCTGATTTTTTTTTCTATTTTTAAAACTAGTTTTTATATTTTTTTATGTTTAGGAAAAAAATCTGAATTTTATTCTGATTTTTCGAATTTTTTAAAATTAAAAAAAATTCTGATTCATTTAATTTTGAAAAAAATAATCTGAATTTTTTTTCTATTTTTAAAATTATATAAATGAAAATAAAAAAAATCAAAAACAAAATTAATTATACAGTCAGCGCGCCACATCATCCAAAAATGCTGACTCATCAAGCCACGTCATCATGTTTGAACAATCAGATGGCCTTAGGGTCTAAATTGAATGAATCTTCAAATTACAAGGTCTATTTCGAAAGAATCTTCAAATTATAGGGTTGGAATCTAAACTTTTTTTTGTTATAGGGGGTAAACCGGAACTCGCTCAAATTACAGGGGGTAAAGACATATTAACCCAAAAATTAAACCCAAAGCTCTCTCCTCTCAATGTCTTTTATTTCTTCCATTTACTCCTTCGTTTTTTCCAAAACCCAACCCTCCCGTCAAAACTCTTAAACAAAGCCTAATGGAAATGGGCAAAAGAAAAAGGATAACCAATGATGGTACTGAATTTGGTCGATAGTACCACCGTTAAGAATTTTATGTCTTTGAATTTCAACTTTGTGTAAAGTTTATTAGACATCAAACGTAAACGCTCATTCTCTAGTAAGGACGACCAATTTTTAACTTAAAACACCAATTTTTTTCCTATTGTATTTATGAAGTTATGGTTAAGGGGATGAGTTGAGTTTGTTTTGTCACTCCAAAAAAAAAGGTTTGTTTCTATTAAAAAAAAAAAAAGAATTCTACATAATTACAATTCTTAAGATAAATATATTTAAAAAATACATGATACATGCGGTTATATCAAAAGTTAACAAATATTTATACAAATATGAGATAAACACGTCATTTTCATCCAAAAGAGCAATAGAAAATTATTACTCTTTATACCTTAGATTCCCTATATCATCCCTAGTCACTTTTCGTTTTTAGTTTTTTATTCTCAAAAGAAGTAGATAATGCAATTATTTGCACTAATATTATGTGCACGTATTAAATTAACTTGGAATGGAATTTGATTCAAAGAGATTCAACTTTATAAGGAAAAGAAAGAAATTGAAGAAGTCAAAAGTATAAATCAATGTTTTTTTTTATATTTATTTGTTTATAAATATACATATACATAATTTTAAATAAATGGATAATCCTTCATCCATAAAAATAATTCTTAGCTATTAATTAAATATTTATTTATCAAAGAAATAATCACGAGCAGGTTAAATTTTTTCACAATAGATGACATATGGGTGAAAACCTAATATTTAATTAAAGAGAAATATCCTTTTGATCCCTGTCATGCTATCTACACTAACCTAAAACTGATTTGTTTTTATAATTTCACATACAACTGGAAAATGAATTCCAATTTTAAGTTGATCTTTTTAAGAGTGTGTTCTCTCTACAAGTAATAATATCCGTTAGATTATAATAAAAAAATGCTTTACGAAATACAGTAAATCAAAAATCAAATTGTCAAAAAAATATCAAAAACCAAAAACAATTGCGATTAAAGATAAGACAAATATCACCACGATTAATTTATTTGTTAATAATAATCAACCGCAAATAAAATAGATAACTAGAGTTCCCTCCTTCCAATTTCATCATAAAGAAAGTGACCATTAAACATTGTTTTTCAAAGCTGCCAAAACAGTTTTCGTCCCATTCCAATCTAAAACTAACCCAACAATAATTTGAACACATCAGCTACGGAAACGATCCCTTCCACACTCCTGCAGGCAGACTTCACAACCACAACTTCTCCAACACCTATATTTTAATTTTAATGTATGAAGATAATCATAATTAGTAGATATATAATTATATATTGCTGTTCTTGCTCAGATAAAGAAAATCTTTTGTACTACATTTAGATTTAGATATAGATATAGCAACATTTTGATAAAGGAAAAAAAAATATAAAGATAGTACCGGAATTAACCAAGCGTTCCATCACCACATACAATGGATCGGACCTCAAACAGGTTGGAAGTATAAGCCCGTAAGGACATTTTCCATTTTTTCTCAATGCTAATGCCTGCAACACAAAAAATCTTCATATTATGTTTACACAATTGCAAGTTTGTGAGTTTGAACCCAATAAATATATTTGGTCTAATAATATTAGCATTGTTTTTTTTTGACAAACAATATTAGCATTGTTAGTTAGTCCTTACGGAAAAAAAAATACTTAATTTCACCTTATACTAATTGAAATTTAACATTTTATTTGCCTTCACTTTATATTCAATTTAAATTTTTGTTAAAAAAATTGAAATTTTAGATTTAAGATTCAAACACAAGTTTATACAAATAAAACCCATGTTTCATTAGTACATTATGGTACTTCATACAACTTGTATAACAAAATCATGTATAAATTTAATGCTATTGGTTGAAGCTTCCTTAATCAACAAGTAATATAGAGAGGAAAAGAGAAATTACCCCAGAGATACTAAAGTTATCCAGGCTTATCCTAGCATACATTTCACATCTAGCCAATGCAGTAAGATCACTGTGAAGAAAATAGCAATATATAAATAAGCTTGCAAAATGTCTAGCTGTTTTTCGCACAAGGAGGAAAAAGAGTTTCTACCTTCTTGAATATACATCATATAATGAACCAGAATCATCCACAATTGGTATTGAGCTAACTTCAGCTGCAAAATGAAGTAAACATGAGATAACAAAAGATAGAGAATAATCAATGTCAATAATACCTTTTGCTTCTAACATGGATATCACTACAATAAGCACAAGTACCATTCAATGTCTAAATAAAAAAGAGACTTGACTGCTATTTTGAAAAAGAAAAATGATCACCTTGATTCATCAGAGAGATAGCAGCACTAAGCGAGGCATTTGGCCTTAGCGTTGCAATTGGTTGTTTATTGGATTCCCCCACTTTTGGTGCCAATTTACCCAAAGGTATTGAACCAATCGGTATTTGAAGAACCGGCAAAGAACCATAATCGTTCTTGAAACGCTTGCATATACCTGAAAATTAACTCCGTACATTAGTTCCAAACCATTTATGTGCATAGCCAATAAATGAGAAAGCTTACATTTTAGTATTTCTGAGCGAGAAGTCATATGTAGCAGCTGAGGAGTTGAGTCGCCCTTGGAAGAAGAATGCATAATAGCAACTACTCGCACCTTGTATTGCAAAATTTTTAAAGCGATGTCTTCTAGTCTCTCAGAGGGCCTAGCCTGCAGATTAAAAATAAATATAGAATGAAATACTATAAAATCATAAATAATTAACGTAAATTTTCTACGCAAAATTGGGAAATTGATTTGATATGCAAAAATTTTCTCACAAGTGTTGAGGAGCTTACATCAACAAAACTCCAAGGATATGTTCTCCCATTACTATCAGTTCTGCATTGCTGTAATTTTCTCTCCATCCATGCTGCTATTGTTTGTGTCTCAAGTTGTTCATCATTCAAAGTGGATCGATGACTCTCCGGCTGAAATTAAGCATGTTAGATGATTCACATAATTTACAAAACCATGCATATGCGGTTAAAAGATAGAAAACCAATCATTGGTGTTAATAGAGATTAGCTAGGCGAAAATTGTATGTATGGGCTGCACACTCAATATCTTATTAACGGTTTGATCGATTATGTTAAATCGATAAGAAAGAAAGAGATCTAGCACTGGGTGCATGTTTTATGGAAAAAACTTTCCAGACAAAACAAACCATGGCATTTGTGAAGGACTAGAAACACCATCAACAGAGCATCATTGGGAAAATAGAATAAAAGAGAAGGTTTGTTAGATAAATTAGGGACTTTTGGTCCTATGCAATGTCAAATAGGACAGAAATAACTACTAGAATGAAAGCCAAAAAGATCATAAGGCAAATTGATGCTGGAACAAGGATACAATGAGGAAAGGAAACTAAAGATAGGACACCAAACAAAGGATGGTACAACCTATATACCATTTTTTCACAAAATCTATAGTATAATATGGGTTAAACATTCGATCCCTTATTTATAGCTTGACTACAATCAACCAATGGAGTGATCAAGGGTCCACTCAGGATCTAATCAGTAGCCTAACTGCTATCTAAGAATGAGGAATCATCACAAGACCATATCTTCTACTATAAGTGATGAATATTCCAATAATGTATTGAAGGATAACAATTGATCAATCACAATAATATGCATGATCATGATACCAGACATACCATATAAATAAATATCCAAAATGGAAGAACTATAAATCATTTTTCAAGAAGAAAAAAGCATCAATGATAGCTAAAAGGCACATATTTCAAGGCTTGATCTTCCTAAATAAATATCTCTAATATTTAATACAAGCCCAAATAGTTTTACTAGAACCTACTACATAAAATGATAGATTTTTAGCCTAAAATAATGATAATAGAATTCAATGGTGATGACAACAATTTCAAATCAAATTAACATAACTAATTGTGCCTAATGGTAAAAAATATTTAGCATAAATCAACCTCATCTGCCTTGTAATTTCTTTTAACTTCACATGGACTTAGGTCTCAATGAAGTTACTATATATGTCATACAATTTTCCTTTTTCAACCATTTTTGCCAATTGTTCAGTTTTCATTCAATTATATTTACCAAAATTCTTACGAACCTCTTTCAGTGCTTGAATAACGTCCATTGCACTAAGAACTGCAACAAACTTGCACTTCCTAGAATCCCACACAGGAGCCAAAGTTACTTCCTGAAAGCAGATATTAAGTTACAATATATATTGAACACAAGGTAAAATTTAGCATCAGATTTAATACATTGCATGTTCATGGATGTGTGCTCTTATTTGAAGAAGAAGAAGAATAACACCTCATGTAAATAGTGTAATGGAGGAGGGGAGAACTTACCTGTTCATATAGAATATGCAATGCTTGCTTAATTGATAAATCTATATTCAAGACAATAACCTGAAATTATCTTAAGCAAATTAGCTTCACCAAGCTATTGATTGGAAACATTGAAAAGACAAGGGAGAGAGGGGTATCAAACCTTGCCAGACTCGGGAAGCAAATCATTAGCAGTATTTAATGACATATATTTATATATGTGGTAGCGAGACACAAGCAGAGCAAACTCTGGTGTCCTAGGAAAACCTCCCTGGAAAAGCTCCAAGGTTAAGGTACGTTCTTTTATGCAGCATAAATTTCAATACTAGATGGATTATGAAATCAAATTTAACATTCATTTGATAAGAGAATATAAGAATAATCAGGAAGATATTTTTCAAAGCAAATATAAATATTTATAAGATTTGAAATTTCTAGCATTTTTTTTTTTCAATAAGAGAAGAATTTTTAGAAGGGAAAATTTACATACAAACTCACCAAAACAATCATCAATTGAATAAGGCTATCTAATCCCTTTCACCAATTAAATTTTTTAAAATGTTATGTCATTATGCTTCTTCTATTACTTCAGATTCCAAAACTGCCTATATATTTTTTTAGTTCTTTTAAATATTAAACGTAGTTTTGAACATGAGAAGTTTACCATTACAAGACTATAAATGCATGCATGTATGCTACCTGGAAAAAATAACACACCATTTTGACAATTATGTTAATCATTACTAACATTGTAGACCTAGATATATAACACACTTAAGAATCCTTTCCAAGCAAAATATATGCAACAAACCAAGGGGGCATAGATGGGAAGGGAGAAAAAACATACCATGTGTCTAGTGAAATTAATGCTGTCAAGCTGCATATGGGATCTACTAGGCATTCCATGTAACATATATGGTTCTGCCACCGAAATAGTGTTCACTGTGTCAGTGAACCCGTTTATAAATGGTTGCTGCTCATCGTGCCGCCACACACCATCCACACAAAACTGATACTGCACACAAATTAACATGAATCAAACATCCTTCTCATATTGTGCAATGTTTAGAAGCATTTCAGTTTTTCCATGAAATGTTTGATCTGGCGCCAAATGAGTATATTTAAATTTAAATACCAATACATTAATAACTGCGACAAGCCAAAATGTGAATGCATCATTAAAAAATTAAATAACAAATCTACAGTAGATTATCTGTTTAATGACGATTATTTATGCTGTTCTTGTACACATAATTGAATATGTACATAGCAAATATGTGATATAAGATAGCTTTTATCCTAATGAAAGTTGGTTAACAATAGGACATAACAAGAACAAATTCTACTAATTGCCCTTTGAAAATTGCTCTCTAGACTTCCAAAATTGCTCTAGGGCACCCTGAAATGACCTTTATACTCCCAACAACAGTTACTGTCTGCGTTGCACTAGTGGCACTTAAGTGTCGTTGCATTCTGCCTTATATTAGAACAACAACTCACACTCCAACACTTCTTAAAAAAAAAAAAAAACTTTCCTCCCTTTAAACCAACCTCCATCTAAACCAACCTCGATCCCTTTGTTGTAAACCACAACAAATGAAATGACCAAGATACAAACATTGCTTGTAAAGCAATAGAAAAGGATAAATGTTAGTACAGATCAGGAAATTATAGTACATAAACAC
>Ga0315914_1011651_pt1 | contig 10445 bp, 8 predicted proteins | sample MpolenodulesMG_FD_203920 | JGI IMG/M metagenome (GOLD analysis project Ga0315914, IMG submission 203920) | Medicago polymorpha root nodule microbial communities from Los Angeles, California, United States - elongated nodules | ecosystem: Host-associated > Plants > Roots > Nodule | place: USA... | reverse complement strand
AGAGAGGTAGTGATTACCAAAGGTGTCGGTATGGCTGCAGGAATAACATTTGTGCTTTCATCGTTGTTAATATCCTGTGTTTCAACCGGTATTGCTTCTGAATGATCAGCAGTGCTCTCCCTTTGGTTCTGGTTCGGTAAATCAAACTGAGGAGCAGACTGCACTGGCTCAGCATCTGTTGTCTTTTGTATGTGAGCAGCTGAATTATGTTGTGGTTCAACTTTAATTTCCTCTTCAACTCGTACCTGATCGGGAATAGTAGTGGCACCAAAAGCTAGTGAGGAGCCAGTAGCTGAGTTATTTTGTGGTTCAGTTTCAAATTCCTCTTCAACTCGTGCCAGTTCTGGAATAGTAGTGGCAGCAAAGGCTAGTGAGGAGCCAATGCCAGTTGGATTTTCCTTTATAGGAACCCACGTAGTCTTTGTTATAGGAACTTGCTTCTTCCCCTTATCAATTCGTTCCTTAGGGGCAGATGTTTCCTGCCTGGGGTATAGCCGTCTGCAAACCGTGATGTCGTGACCAATATTATGACAATGAGAACAGAAATCAGGCAACCATTCATAGGCCACCGCAATTGTGAAGGAAAACCCTTCCCTTTCGACAACTATCTCATGAAATAACTTACGTGAGAAATCCATATCAACAAGAATTCTTGCATAATGTCCAAACAAACGCTTTGTCGTCGCGTTGTCTATCACAAGAGGTGTCCCCAACACTCCTGCAATCTCTCGAAGAGTCCGTTCTATCCAGTACTCCTAAGGTAGTTCGAGCAAGCAAATCCACACTTGAGCATGTGAATTACGCTGAGTGTGCATATTGAAGTCTTTGGACCACTCAAACAGCCGAAGGACGCCCGATTTCAAGTTTAGGGTGCCTGCTGGCCACACAACACGCATATCCATCTCTGAAGCAAAGAAAAATTCGTAAAACCCTCTTCCTATAGACATCATGCGTCAGGCACCTGCTCTCTTCCATAGTTTCTGCAATCGCAATTCAATTTCCCTTGTAGAAAATGGCTTGTCCCCCTTGTTCAACACAAGTCTGCCCCTCAAATTTGACTTACAGAAATCCGTTCCTCGGTCGTAAATTTCCTGGGTGATTTTAACACTGAGTGTTTCTCCACGTATTTTTGGCTGCGGCAGATTATCATTGGAAGCCGCCCTAGTTGACCCTGTCAGAGCCTGAGCAATCGAAACCACTTGCTGAGTGGAAGGCGGTGGTGGCGTGGCAGCCCTTGCAACTTTGGGAGCGGTTGTAAGGGTGGCCCATCTCACCCTGCCAGTCAAACATGGCAGCTGAGAGCGTAAGCACAGGAAGGTAGCAAGTGCGATTACAATAGAAAGTGCTTTCTCTCACCAAAATGAAGTTAATTGCAACACGTAAATTGCGTAATTTCAAATTGGTATGAATTAACACAAAGCAATTTCAATCGGTGAAAACAAATTAATCACAAATTGAAAAATGGCAATTTTTCAATGCACCCAAATGAAATTCAAAAAGAAGACGTGATCCAATTGAACAACATGAAATAGAAATGAAGGAATAGCATGAGTTAGCAAACCGATTGGATTGGACAAGAGGGTGCAGGTTGCACAAACCCTAGCAGAGCCATCTAGAATTCTTAACCCTTTTTGGATTCATATATTTTTTTTTAATAAATTAGACCAAATACATTTTACTTTTTGTATTACTCAACTAACATTTGGCCTTTACGTCCTATTAAATAAGGATACTGTTTTTAAGGCCTTTACGCCTTTATACCCAATTTAATGGCACATGAAACATCAAGTTTTCTAATTTTGAAAAGTAAAGTGTAATTATGTAACACTCGTTTTGTGTAAGTTATTTACTCTTGGCTTGTTAGATATTGCTTGTTATTTCTCTTGGGAAGAAATTTTGAGCATGGTTTTTTAGTCCATTTGGTAAGGATGAGCTTAACCTGTTGAATTAGATAGTTGGCTTGGCTGGTTGCCATTATTTCTAAGATTCATCATGCTATATTTTTTTATATACTTTAATTGATTTTTTCTATATGCAGCAACAACAATATGAATAGATTCCCTTCAAAAAAAACAATATGAATAGATTAAAAAAAAAAAAAGGTTTCGCATCAATGGCCAATGTGAAATATGTAGGTACCACATTGGGGGAAGTAAACACTCGATTAGGAATATAAAGCTATACCATTGGTAGATTTTACAACCGATGCAAAAAACTGGTAGTGTTTGCCATTTTTGACATGTAAACAGATACATATAAAACCAACTTATACAATACCAAAGTAGTTGCATGAGCTCATGTACTTGAGTTAATCACAGTTAAATAAACACCAATTCACTTTGGTATATACAATACATATGCAAGATATCTAGTCATTGATGCATTTTTAAAGTAACTAGATCTTTTCACTTAATTAATTCAAATTTAACTCTAGTATATACCACATATATCTACCTTCGAAGTTTAAATCATAAACGTATTTATCTAACGAAAAGTTACTAGGTTATATGATAAGAATTTAATTTGTAAATATGTGGAATTCAAACTACATGTGATCTGCAAACTAGTGATTTTACCATAAACATAACTCACATACCTATTTTAGAGTAGTGATATTTTGACAACCATTTTGGTACAACCTTTGAGACAACTCTGTTGTTCTCTCTTCTCATTGGTCAAAAACAATATAGAGAGAAAAATTAAGAGAGAGAATAAAAACATAATGTGAGTATGAGAGATAAAGTTGTACAAAAGTTGTACCAAAATGGTTGTACAAATATCATTTCTCTCATTTTAATACCAGTAATTACAAGAACAACCCTCAAACAAACATACACCTTACCACATATTATATCTTTTTTTTTGCGATTGCATGCGAATTCCAAATATTGGTTAACATGATAAAATATGAATCTCAGTAAGCATAACTCATTTGGTAGGGACTTTGCATGTAATATGATGTGGTTGGAGTTTGAACCCCAACTCTCCACTTATGAGTTGAATTTTTAGACACGGTGATACTTGACAAAAAAAAATATGAATCTCACTTTTTCAAATTACCCGATATATATCTTCAAAAAGCATAATCGTATATTTATTAAAAATGAATTGAAACACCCATCGTCACTTTAACACACTTAAACACCTAAAATCCCAAGCATAACATATGTGATTTTTTTTTTTGACAAATTACACACACAACTTAATTTTTCTTTTAGTAATTTTTTTGTTGCATATTTGATACGAGTAGTCTTATTCTTTAATTTTAAAAAATATTGTGGGCATGTGCGAGAAAGATTACATATTTTTGCTGCATAAAATGGATTTAAAATGAGCATATACATACATACGAGTTACTCTTGATAGATGACAAGAACCTCTATATTAGCAAGGGTTTTTAAGCTTATATTTCTCATTGTTTTTTCTTGCTAATTGTTTATTTAGATTAGGAAAATAGGTTAGTTCTGTGCCCTTTATTGAATATGTGCAACTAGATTCATATTTCATAACTACGATATAGGCAAAATTCTTCAAATGATTCATTAATTTAATTTATAAAATTTTGAGTTATTTAGATTATTATAAGTTAGATTTGTGCCTTTAGATTATTATAAGTTAGGAAAATAGGTTAGTTTTGTGCTCTTTTTTGAATATTATGCAAAAGGTTCATTTCCTAACTAATTTTAACTTTTGGATTTCGTATTTTTATCTTTTCGTTTTTTCAAGTTTGTACTTCCTTTAATTATTAAGGCACGAACATACTTGGATTTTCTTATCATGTTCTTCAGATACTTGGTTGTTAATCTTTAAATAATTATTTTGACAGTTTTTAATGCTTAATAAAGAACTAACTTGGGAAAAATTATATTTTCATATTTAAAAAACTAACACATGAAGAAGAAATAAAAAGAAGCTTAGAAAAAAGGAAAGAATTATAATTTTTTTTAAAGAGTCCAGTCCAACAACGTTAACTTAATTTTGGGACAAACTCAAAGAACAAACTTGATACATATCAAATAATTTCACATTTCAATCATGATGGCTCCTTTTTTCGTATTTTCCTCTTCAACACGGTGGAGAGTTTAAGAATCAAGCTGGTTCAAGATGCAATATCTAGTTGATATTTTGACGATAAGAAAGCAAATAAACAGTTAATTTGTCTACAAATTGTATACTCAAGTGTGTTGGAAGTAGATGCTAAACAAGATAGAGTCTCCAGCTTCCCAAATCTGAGATATATTATAGCCGAAATGTCCAGCAGTAACTCCATTAAAGTATAACTGATATTATAGGTGTGCGGGCAGTGCTGGGAACCGGCAAGTATTTGGGATTACCTTCCATGGTGGGTTGTAGTAAGAAGGCAACTTTTAACTTCATTAAGGATAGAGTATGTCAACATATCAATATCTTGAGTAGTAAGTGTTGGTCTAAAGGGGGAAGGGAGATTATGATTAAATCAGTGCTTCAGTCAATTTCATCATATGTACGTAATGAGTATTTTCAAATTACCTAATACTTTACTATATGAAATTGAGGAGATGATGAATGACTTTTGGTGGGGGAATGGTGGTGCTAATGATAGAGGAATGCATTGGTTGTCGTGGGACAAACTATCGGTTCACAAAAGGCACAGTGGAATGGGATTTAAGGATCTTGCGGTATTTAACGTTGCAATGCTTGGGTAACAAGGATGGAAGCTTAAAACTGAAACGGATACTCTAGTTGCTAAGGTGTTTAAGGAAAACAAGGATGGAAGCTTCAAACTGAACTGGATACTCTAGTTGCTAAGGTGTTTAAGGCAAGGTATTATCCTCATAGTAATTACCTTGGTTCAAAGTTAGGACATAATCCTAACTTTGTTTGGCGGAGTATTTTTTAGCGCAAACTTGGTTGTTGGTCATGGTGCGCGATGGAGAGTAGGATCCGGATTTAATATTCCTATTATCGGAGAGCCTTGGTTGGGTGCTGGCTCTAGTATACCTTCCGTGAGTCCAGCAGCTTTGGCTTTACAAAGATATTATGTGGGTCACTATTCACCAAGACAAAAAAAAAACGTGGAACGAAGAGCTTGTGCGACATATTTTTGTAGAAGGAACAGCGCAAAGAATTTTAGATATACCGCTGTACCCGCAAGTGAATGAGGATATATTGGTGTGGAATCCTGAAAAAATGGATATTATTTGGTAAGAAGTTCATATCGTTTGTGTGTAGAAGAAATTGTGGATAACTCTCACTTAAGAAGGCATGGGTATTGGGGTGGAATTTCGAGGTTGAAAATTCCCCCAGAAGTTAAGAATATGGTGTGGCGAGTGTGTAGGAAATATTTGCTACTCGTGTAAGATTGAACTGTAGAGGGGTTAGTTGTCCGTCGACGTGTATTATCTGTATGACCCCCATGAGGACAGTTATCATATTTTTTTCCACTGCTGTACAGCTGTAGGTGTGTGGCGCACAGCAGGTCTGTGGTCCTTAATTGAGCCGTTGTTAAATAGGTTTGATGATGCACCGGAGATTATCTTCCATTTGTTGGAGCATGTAACAGCGATGCAAGCAGAATTAATTGCTACGATATGGTGGAGTATTTGGAAGAGTAGAAGCCTTAATTTGTGGCAGCAAGTGACAGAGAGAATAATAGCAATATTGTTGCAAGAGCTAAACACACACTTAAGCTTTGAAGGAACGCCAACAAGAAGCAACAGTCGCAACACATACAGTCTGGTAATGCAGCTGCTGTCACGCTGCAAACAGCAGGACAAGGCTCGGCCAGGAGGAATGTTGGACAGAGATGGAAGAAGCCAATATATGCGTGGAAGGCTCAAATGCAACGTCGATGCTTCATTGTTTACCTCCACAAATAGGCTGGGTATAGATATGTGCATCCGTGACGAAGAGGGGCATTTTGTACGCGCAAAAACGATGTGGTTGACCCCGGTATGTCCTGTAGATGTAGGTGAGGCATTAGGTTTGTATTATGCTATTCGGTGCATACATTATTTACGGCTACAAAATGTTGATTTTGAAGACGATTCGAAGCGGGTAGCAGATTATTTCAACCGAAGCAAAGGGAGAAATCAAGTGTGTAATATTGTATATGACATTAAGTGTGGGGTGAATTTTGTTCCCGAGCATTCGTAAACTGTAAGAGATGCTATTATTTGGGATGACTTTTTCTCCAAGGCATAAGAAACCAGATTAAAAAATTTCTTCAAAGATGAATCACTGAGTTCTATCCAGCACATGAACTTTCTTTTGTTGATGGGTTACTACATACTTCTAATGTGTGTATTTCTTTGCACAAATTCATTATACAAGAACATCTATGATAAGATTGAGATAATTTTTTTCAAATATAAAAAAGAAAAAAAAAACTACAGTTTATCTGCATCATTATTTATAACAACTATATATGAAAATTTTACATTCCACTAATTTGATTATCCGAAATGAATACAAGGCAGGAACCAAAACAAACCATGCATTGGTTCGGAAACTTAAAATGAAAACCAATCAATCAGAGAAGGGTGGTAGTCATCTCCAAGGCATTCTAGCTATTTCCAATATAGTCTTGAAAGGTTGTGGTAACATCAAAAGTCATTGGAACTTTTCAAGTTAACAACTTTATGCAGGGCCGTCCCCGATAATTTGGAGGCCTCGTTATAATCTTTGACAATTTTCGTTTATAAAGAATTGAAAGAAAAAAAACTCAAGCATCACTTATAGTGATTGACAGCTAAGTTGTAGTAAATATATGAACAATGGTTCAAATATGATTTTTACCTACATGAAAATAGACATTTATCTATGGACAATGCATAATTGAAAGTAAAATTGTTGGTCTTTCAAACTTTTACCTACGGAAATATCACATTTAGTGACAGATTTTGTCCGTAGGTAAAAGATTTTTTCCCCAATTTTTGAGATCCCTATAAGTTTAAGGCCCAGTGCAAAGGATCTTGTTGCACTTGTGGAAGAACACAGTCCTTCAATATATCAATTTGTTTGCACATTGCAATTTCTAGATCTGTTTGTGAGTAAGCGTATAATATTGTTTTTACCAATCTGTTTGTGATTGCAACATATGTCACCTATAGTAAGTAACATCATGCTTTGGAAAATAACAAAGACAGAAGAATAACAGAATACAAAATACAACATTTAAAGTCAGAACAGACCATGTTATAAAGATGAACATCAACTATCCTAGAGTCTAGAGTATTCAATACACATTCCCTCATATGCATCTTATTTTGACCAAAATATTTCAATATCAGACAAAATGCCCTACAGTAAACCATTTCAAGAAAATACAACATTTGAAAAAGAAAATACAACACAACATTAACAACTGGAAAGAAAATACAAAAGCAGAATATAACTCACTAACCCATTGGAAATATGCACAAAAACAAGTGAAAGGATCTCCTGCAACATAACAGAGAAAATCAAAGGCATATGCTTGTTTAATTTCAATCACAACCTTCTCCATACTTCACCTTATTACTCATGACAACATATGCACAAAATTGTAAAATATAGTTTGATCTTTCTATGTGATAAGTTTTGTACAGAACCTACTCTACATAGCTGCATAAATATCCAACATATTGCTTCCATCTATATACCAATATTGCAATTAAAATAAGTAATGCAATACTATCAAGATCGTGGGAGTATATAAAAAACTGTAGGAACTTTATGAAATGATTTAGCCAAAAATATGATGATGTCATGTTGTCAACCTTTTCTAGCCCCATTTTCAAGCATACTCGGATATTAACACCCTACAGAAGTTAGTACTTATTTATAAATACTATACTATTATGCATTACTAATTATTCTTAAAGATTGGAAATGCATAGAATACCTTTTTCTTTGCTATTCCACATCACAAAGGCTGAGAGCATCTCCTTGAGTCAGATAAATTGGATGGCAGCAGCTATAATTAAGAACCAGTATCCATTATTAAACAAATTTATAAGTCTACTGTTAAGAGTCCCACAACGGATAGGAGATGGCCTGTCAATGTGTTTATAAGTGGGGGCAATCCTCACCTCACAAGCCGGTTTTGTGGGGGTGAGTTAGGCCCAACCACAATTTCTAAGATGGTATCAGAGTCTCTCCAAGATCCATTGGGCCACCTGCTATCAGGTTTCTGCTATCAGATTTCTAAGATGGTGAATTTTCTGTTGCTTATGCTTATGAGAGTTTTTGCATAGCTTCGGGTTGCAGAACGAATTCGTTTGTTTGGTGTGGCTGCTACAACATGACTGTCTCATTGTGGAGATATTGTTGAAAATACCTTGCATGTCCTTCGAGTTTGTCTGCTTGCGGTAGTGATAGAGAATGATAAAGAATGATATAGAACATTATGGAACTTTCAAGATATGACGAATATTAGAGAGTTTCTCTATTTTCTCTACCTTTCCTTTTGTCCCTGAGCCAGGTGGATATGGTTGAATACAGTTAGTACAGGTTTCAATGGCTCAACAAGGATAATGAGGTAAAAGTATCTCAACACTCCATTATCTCATTTTCCATTGGCAATAATTATAAAGAAAATTTGTGTTGTGATGTTATTCGGAGGCCTTGTCAATATGATCATTGTGCATTATTCGATGGTTATGCCAATACCTGCACTTTCGTGAAAGATATGATTAAAATCAATTTGGCACTTCTACAACTCAATGAATTCAATGATAGAAAAGAGGAGTTCAAGCTACTTGAACTTTCACTCGAAAAGGAACCATTCAAGGATAAAACAAAGTTATGTCTGCTTTGTCCAGTTCCTAAGCCACCTTGGGAAAATGTTGGTACTAATTTTATCCTTGGAACACTTGGACTCATCAAGAGATGTATTCTGAAATGGTAGTCGAAGACAAATTTTTAGAAAATCGCTCACTCATCCTAAGTCATAAGGTTACAATTGTTGTCTTGAGGACGAAGATGAAAATCTTGACTCGATGACGAGTGATAAGTGTCAAAAAGGAGTTAAATAGACTATATATTTTAGGCACTTTGATTACTTGGTTTGCAAGTTATCCTGCAAAAAGCTCACAAATACTGAAGAATCATTCAATTATGCTTTTCACATCTAATGCCAACTCTTTGTAGGAAAATGCACGCCTGGACACTTTAGAAGCAAGAAAACATGAAGAAATGCAAAGGTCAACTCGCCACGACGAGCTCAAAGGCGAGTTGTGGCAGAAAGTGAAGTTACTCGCCTCCAACTCGCAATGGCGAGTAGCAAAAGCAAGCAAAAGGCAAGAAGGCATAGTTACTCGCCTTTCATGCGCCATGGCGAGTGCATGGCGAGCACATTCACTCGGGAGGCGAGTTAAGGCGGTCTAACCCCTCAGAGCTGACGTGGCAGAAAACCACTAGGGAAGAAAGCTTAACTCGCCATGGCGAGCACACCTACTCGTGAGGCAAGGTGAATCAGAGAAAAAAATATAAAAGGCCTTTCATTATCAGATCAGGATATATGATACCATATTGAGATATGCCACTCTAGGAAGAGATAAAACAGGGGAAAACACAGAGAGAACCAAAGGAGCAAGGAGCACAAGGATTGAAGGAAGACACAAGATCAGTGAGACATCATGACTTGGTTCCATTCCATCTCTTCTTTTCTCCTTGTAAGGTTACCATGACAATGAGTAACTAAACTCTTTTTGTTGGAATTAAATGTAATTAACTCTATTAGTATGTATTCCTTTTGATTGGGATGTTGTGTGATTCTAATTTATCTTATGATATTGATGTTATTCTTGCTTTCCATGTTTGATCTTATGGATTTGAATGGTGATTGAAAAATACCTTTTGAATCTAGGTTAAAATAATCTTCTATCAATACTATTGTTCTAGACATGGAACTTAGGTTGGTAATCACTTTGAATATTGGAACTTAAAGCTTTTGTATCATTGTATAGTTTAGGAAATCGACGATACAACGATACAATCGACTATTGGACCGTTTAATAGTGTGAGACATCGACAATTAAACGATCCAATAGAAATCACGATATCATTTGGACACGAATGATGTTGTTGAGCAATATGTGATAATATCGATTGATAGTTAGAATCCGCAACCCAAATCCGAGAATACGTACAAGTAGGTTGATGAAGTTTAATCCCAACATACTTATTTCCTTGTTAACTCTCGTCCCATTTATAAATTCTTAGTTGATAGTATATGAAACAAAACCATCGGAAAACCCTAGCTCAGAACTATATCGATTGTTGAACGGCTTAGAATATCGCACCAGTCCCTGTGGAGACGATAACAAAATACTTACTTTTGATACTACATCAAAAGGTAGAGAAAGTAGAATCTAGTGCCTTTCCTCTCTTTTTTCAAACTTTTTTCTTCACACTTCAAACTTAGATCTAGGATTTTTGAGAACTTATTTCCAAAAAAATAGTTGTGGATTTGAAAAGAGGAG
>Ga0315914_1011650_pt1 | contig 10446 bp, 6 predicted proteins | sample MpolenodulesMG_FD_203920 | JGI IMG/M metagenome (GOLD analysis project Ga0315914, IMG submission 203920) | Medicago polymorpha root nodule microbial communities from Los Angeles, California, United States - elongated nodules | ecosystem: Host-associated > Plants > Roots > Nodule | place: USA... | reverse complement strand
TTTTCGATCATTTTGATTACGTGCAACACCCTATGTAATCGTGTTTTTATATATTATAGGAAAAAATGAAGATTAATCGTATGATATTTCCTACTATTTTTTTAGAGATTAACTTAATTTAAAGTATTTAAATTTAGAGATAATATGATATATTTGTCAAGGATAAGGATATATACTAAAATTATTAGCAATTAAATTATAATTTTAAGGACATTCTTATTGATTTAGGTCTCTTTTACTTTTTGAAAACATCTTCAGTTGTAAAAAAAGAAATGAAAAACTCATGTACTAATCAAAATCAATGAAAATAATATTGAAGAGTATGATTATTAATTACCTGAGAGTATAGGTTGAATTCCATTTAAGAGAACAGATATGGCAAGCAATGGGATCAAATGGGATACAGCCTCAATGACTATAGAATCATTGGTGAAGAGTTTGCTTAATGAAACTCGAAATATTAGAATAAGTGCAGAGAATACTATGCTGATGAGAAGGCTAGTCTTACTGTAATATGTCACTTAGTATGATATGTTACTTTATATGTCATTCTTAGGGGTGGTAATTGGATCCATCAAATCCATATTCATCCATTATAAAATCCATCCGTCAAACAATTTATTTTTAATGGAATAGATTCAATCCATCCATTAAAAAATATGGATGAATCCAATCTATCCAACTTATTTTAAAAATCCAATGAATCATTTTATATTGGTTATTTTTTATCCAATAAATAGAATCATTTTTATTATAAAAAAAAAAAAAAACAATAAAAAAATTAAAAGTTGAATAGCATATTTCTTCAAAACAACTTATTACAATCTCTTTTTAAAAAACAACTTATTTAAAATAGCTTAATTTATGGAAAACAACTTATTAGGATCTCATTTTTCAAAATAACTTATTCAAAACAGTTTATTAGAATCTCATTTTTCAAAATAACTTATTCAAAACAGCTTATTTATGCAAAACAGCTTATCAAGATCTCTTTTTTCAAAACAACTTATTCAAAACAACTTATTTATGCAAAACAGCTTATGAGGATCTCTTTTTTCAAAACAACTTATTCAAAACAGCTTATTTATGCAAAACAGCTTATCAGGATCTCTTTTTTCAAAATAACTTATTCAAAACAGCTTATTTATGCAAAACATCTTATTAGGATCTCTTTTTTCAAAACAACTTATTCAAAACAGCTTATTTATGCAAAACAACTTATTAGGATCTCTTTTTTCAAAACAACTTATCCAAAACAACTTATTTAGGCAAACAGCTTATTATGACCTCTTTTTTAAAAAATAGCTTATTCAAAACAGCTTATTTATGCAAAATAAGCTTATTAAGTTCTCTCTTTAAAAAACAACTTATTCAAAATAGCTTATTTATCCAAAACAACTTATTAAGTTGTTTTTTAAAAAGAGATCTAGATAAGCTGTTTTTGCATAAATAAGCTTTTTTGAATAAGCTATTTTGTAAAAAAAGAGGTCGTAATAAGCCGTTTTGCATAAATAAGTTGTTTTGAATAAGTTGTTTTGAAAAAAGAGATCCTAACAAGTTGTTTTGCATAAATAAGCTGTTTTGAATAAGTTGTTTTGAAAAAAGAGATCCTAATAAGCGGATTTGCATGAATAAGCTGTTTTGAATAAGTTGTTTTGAAAAAAGATATCCTAATAAGCTGTTTTGCATAAATAAGCTGTTTTGAAAAAAGAGATCCTAATAAGCGGTTTTGCATAAATAAGCTGTTTTGAATAAGTTGCTTTGAAAAAAGATATCCTAATAAGTTGTTTTGAAAAAAGAGATCCTACTAAGTTGTTTTGCATAAATAAGTTGTTTTGAATAAGTTGTTTTGAAAAAAGAGATCCTGATAAGCTGTTTTGAATAAGCTATTTTTTAAAAAAGAGGTAGTAATAAGTTGTTTTGAATAAGTTATTTTGAAAAAAGAGATCCTAATAAGCTGTTATGCATAAATTAGCTGTTTTGAATAAGTTGTTTTGAAAAAAGAGATCGTAGTAAGCTGTTTTGCATAAAATAAGCCTTTTTTAATAAACTATTTTTTATTAAACAACTGATAAAGATAAATTGTTTTTCATAAAAAAATTATTCATTTTGTTATTTTATTTTATGAAATTAAAAAAAAAATATGGATGGATATCCATGAAAAATATGAAAATGGATGGATTTGATGGATTTTATTTTTAATGGATTGGATTGGATTATTTTAAATGGATTTAGTGGATTGTAATAGGTTAATGGATTTTTTTTATCCATCCAAACCATCCATTTTACCACCCCTAGTCATTCTCGAGATGAAATCCAATGTGCTGATAGTCTCAAATTCATTATATTAGCATGCAAAATTCTGCAGAATTTGGGTTGGATATCTGCATTGGTGAACGGCTTGGGGCAATGGCCCTGTTGCCCATGGAAGGGTTTCATAATCCATAAAATCGTAAAATACATATTATATGAGTCAAACATCAGTCTAAGTATTAAATACATCATTTTCTCTACAAAAATTACCAATTTGGATTACATAAACATAATATTAATCAAAATGAAGCGATTCGGTTCTGACTATAGAAAAGGCCAGATGGACTACCATTGGGAAGTAGTGCCAACCTAACAGGATTTGCAGCTCCTTCTTCTACTGTCAACATACCATTATTATTAGTCATATCAGTCTTAATATAACCAGGGCAAACACAATTGATGCAGAAATTAGGATATTTCTTTGCAAGAATTCTTGTATAGGCTTTCATAGAAGCTTTAGCAACAGTGTAGGCAGCGGCATACCTAGGCCAACCTTTTCTTTCTAAGGACCCTTCTTCACAATCTTTGATTAACTCCTTTATCACTTCATCTATTCTATCTTTTGTGAGGTTATCAACATCATTGAAGACTCCTTTAGCCCATTCATTGGATACACGCTGGTTTGACATCAATATCAGTGATAATGCAAATTTGGTTAAAGAAAATTGAGTAAAAATGTAAACTAAATAACAAAATGTGCTTAGAAAAATTAAAAAATTTCAAGTTGGGCTCGATCAAAACTTTAGAAATAGATCATATCTAACCCTTGAAAAAATTTGTTTCACTCAATCTATTTCTAAGTTTATTCATTATTCATAAGTCTTAACTTTCAAGTTAGGCTCTATCAAAATATGGTACATTTAAGTAATCTGGTATTAATATTAACTTTTGTTGATAAGTCTTTTTTTTTTTTTTTGTGATGGCTCTTAAACACTATAATTACAAGCTTATTCATTTTTAAGAATTTATTCATGTACATATCAGCTTACCTCTATCTTGCCGTAAAATGATGATACATTGACTACTCTTGGTGAATCAGATAATTGAAGGAGGGGAAGAAGGTATTCAAATGTTCTTTTAGCACCATGATAATTTATCTGAAGGCATTCTTTAGCTAACTCAAATGTTTGTGTTACTGCCCTTCTCAATTCTTCATCAGGTAGTGCCTGCAAGATGAGAACAACCCAAAAATCAAAACCATTGTAGATATTAAGACTAATAAAAATATCACTGTCCTAAAAACAAAACTATATTCAACGTAATAAACATAGAAAAGCTTGCAACACAGTTTCAAATTTCACAATACAACTTATAGACTAGTACTTCACATATATATCATGACATTTTCATGTAGTGAGGTGGTTTATCCACAGGGAAGGGAGAAAACCAATGCTTTTACTTTAGATTTGTGGGCTACAATGAATATATCATGAAATTGATGTTAAAAAAAAATCATGACATTTATCTTGTGCAATGATGGTAAGGTGGCTACCAAATCGTTGGATATCCACTTACAGTCAGATCCAACTGCAACCACTTGCATTGGTGCCGCCACTATAGAGAATTCATACTCCACCCATAAACATATCGTCGTGCTGCAAAACCAAATAAATTAAAACACTCGATATATTCCATGATACTAAAGATTCTCTTTCAGAATTAGGTTGACATTTAAAATTGTCTATAAGAATGTCATAGCGAAAATCAATACGCTGCCATGCAACTCTATAATGGTCTGATTAGGACTATGACACTATTCTAAATGTCACTGATTTTATTTTGTTAAAATTTATTATCGCATAGCTAATTGTCTATCTTCATGCCGTTTTAGTGATGTAAACCAACCTCTGACAGCAGAGTATGAACTGCTTAATCGTTACATGGATGCAGATTTTGTTCTACACAGATATGACCAGAAACAATAAGAATCTTCATTGTATTATTGTTAGTTATCGAGTAAAATAATGCTTAATGGGAAATATTGAAATTTAGTGTTTTGGTTGGTAAAAAATCTTAATACATTTTCCGGTACACATGCATGATGGATGTTCAAGTTGGTAAAAAAAAAATCAGAATCCTTTCGGTGCAGATGCAATCAACTTTAAAATTTTATTCAATAGATACACAACATAGGTAAGTTTCAAAGTTTGTATATACTAACCCCACTCGTAATGATGGAAGTTAATAAATCACGGTCTTTAATTTCAACTCCGGTAATCCCCGCATTGTTAACCTACATAATACAATCTTTATTCATGAAATATATACAAACAACATGTATCAACTCTAATAAGGAAAAGGAACTTCCTTCAAAAAAATAAAAACTCTAATAAGGAACTTATAATGACTTTAAAAAAAATTAGCAAGCTGGTTCAATGGAAACTAGCCTAATTAATACTAAAATGAGTATTATCAACTCCATGAAATGCGACATTTTTTTTTAATTTCAAAAGGATATATTAACACCTGGAAAAAGAATCACAAACAATCTTGGGATGGAAGAACCCAACACAGGGCCCGCCAACCGAGCACCAAAACCAAGAGAAGAAAGGAATACCCCAGACAACAAAAGGCACCCCACCCACACACTCAAAATAACACCTAACAACTCCAACAATAAAACCGGAAAAGAAAGAACAACAAATACCGGGGAAAGAAAAAAAACGGGACAAAGGCCCACCCACATAAGCAACTCAGAGATGTGGGCCGCATCCAAACCCCCCACATAGGTTGAATCAATCTCTGAATCCTACATCTCCCAATTGGTTCCAACATAGTAAAGGCTCCGCCCTCCACTCATACAGAGAGCAAATGTGACATTTGATATGATTGGGGACGATGATTACTCCCCACTCCCGATCCTGAAATTTGTATTATCATGTCTCCATCCTCAACACCACCATCAACATCTCTCATAATGAATATCAGAAAAAACTCTAACTCGAACCCCATGAAAGAATGTATTTTCCATCAAAGTCACGGTTGGTTCTGGAATCGGGAGGGCACCCAAGGGTGTGGGTCTCTTTACCATGCCTAAGGAAATGACTTGCATAAATGAATTACAATAAATAAAAAACTGGAATAGCAGGATGAACTCCCTGACTTACAACGGAACCTAAAGATCGAAAAAACTATAGAACAATATTTTTTTTTTTTGAAACGGCAAATTTTATTAGGCAAGGTTCGCGCAAGATGCACATAACCTGCAAAAGGAGGAAAAAGAGTACAACAAAGAAAGCCATAAAACAAAAGGCGCCTCTCCACCAAGATACAACTCAATAAAAAAAAAAAAACTAGTGTCCTTATCCTCTGGCAGAACAGGAACAACACCAAACATAAAGGAAAAAACCACCCAAAAGAACACCAAAAACCGAGCCAGCCTCCTAGCAAAGCACCAAAATGCATCTACTACCAAAAGCCAATACAGCACCAAGAAAACAGCCCCAAACTCCGGACTGTTATCCGCACAGCAACAGCACTAACAGCAGAGCAAAAACAACCAAAACAGCACTGCCAGTGCACCCAAGCAAACACTCCCAGCCACAGCAAAACAATCACGCAGATGGAAATAAAATTCTGCACAGATGGGAACTGCACATACTGCCCAGCCCTTAGCAGAATCCGGAAACCACCAGAAAACTCCCAGCAGCGGCCGCTCCTTGCCTCATCTACATAGACAGCTAATCGGATTCCACCTCCACTCGTAGTACAAGCACACCGGCATTTTTAATCTCGCTAAACTCCACCTCCAAGATAGCATTTTGATCTCCTCCACAATCTCATCCACCCTAAATCCTCCATTATTGAAAATAACGTTGTTCCTAGCATTCCAAATGACCCAAATTGTAGTATGCCATATAAGTCTCAATCCCCTTTTTATTGCCTTTCGGTGCAAAATAGCCCCATTCCAACACATCCAATGGGCGAAAATATTGGACGGAGTAATGAAACTCACCTCTATCCAATTTTTTTAAGTATGTCTATTCATCTTATAGAACAATATTTTAAATCATGCAAATGGAAAAGTTAATGTAGCTGTATGTGTTTTTGTAAATATAATATCAAGTGAATTAGTGTTTCACTTTAGTCTAAAGTGTAGAAATTTCAAGATATGTGCTATATATTTCTTCAATTACTAGTGTATATATTCATTAATGGGTTAAGTATGTCTATTCATCTTATAAATGTCTCCCAAAAAAAAAAAATCAATTTTTAATCATCAAAATTTATAAAAATAAGATACTTTATAGTTCTTCGGTAAAACTATTAGCAAACTTATGTATAGTGTTAAGGTCTTTGTCTAACATGCACAAAATGAACTTGCACCATGCCTACATGCATACATGTTTTTTTCATCATTGGATCAATTTATTACAATAAATTTCATTTGATTTAATGGTGGTATTTATTGATGTAGAAACTAACTTCATAATACAAGACTTGTTTCATTTATGCATCGTAGAATCGACCAATGTTAAGACTAAAAAGGGTTAAAAGTTTTAGATGGACTAAAATCAAAAGATTATTTTTTTCACTAAAACATATTTAACACGTTACCAGAATATCAAGTTTGCCAAATTGGGATTTGACAAAATCTGCTAGAGAAGCTACACTTGAGGCATCAGCAACATCTAGTTGATGAAATACAACAAAATCAGATAAAGCAGATGCTTTAAGTGTTTCCAAGGCATGAAGACCTCTTTTCTCATCTCTTGCTGTAAGCACCACTTTGATTCCAGCTGAAGCTAACTGCTTAACTATCTCAAATCCAATTCCTTTGTTTGCACCTGTCACCACCGCATACCTGAGAAAGAGAGATACAAAATATTCAAAAACAAGTTTTGGAAATGATAAAGTAAGTTTGATACTACCTTTTTGTCGGTTCTCCCATCTTCAGCTGGAACTTAGCGACAATGTTGTACTTGGGAAATATGAACGTGCAGTTAAACAAGAGATATTTTGTTTTATTGGGAATTCCTCAACCACACACAAATCCTAATTTTCATTCCCACGACAACACAGCAGGGGCGGATCCAGACTTTAGGTACATGTGGGGCTAAAATTTCAAAAAAACAATAATGCAAACTATATTAAAAATAAGAAATAACATTGTTTGATACAATACATTACGAAAATCGTCTCCTATCCATTTGTTGAAAATGAGCTAAAATGACATTATTGCTATTATAACAGCGGAATGAAACTATCTTTTACCAAGCAAAAAGACATTGATATCCTAAGCATCTTACGTGACTAATGAAGTCTATAAGGGGCATGTTGTGAAAATCTTATCAGAGTGGCATGTTTCACATGATTATCATTTGGTGGCCCCATTAGAAGCTACCAAGTATATTTTCTCTTTATATTCAAATTCAAGTAAACATGATTATCATTTTCCAATTCTAAAAGGATGCATTAGATTACATATCCTTACAGAGAAAGGGACGAGATATCAAACTGGGAAAAGGGATACATACAATAGCATTTTCAAATTCCCAATTTTAAAACCCTAAAACAAACAATTGGAGAATCAAGGCTTACCTTAGAGAAGGAGGAGGATGATGATGGAGAGTTGAGAGAGATTGAAATTTGAGTTTTGAGAGAGGATGAGAAGAAGCGCGCAGGGCCAGTGAGAGAAGGGAAAAAGACAGAGTTTCACTTTACTTTTACTAACTTGTTTTCCCTATTAAAAAAAAAAAAATAACCATGTGGGGCTTTAGCCACAACCTGGCTCCGCCCCTGTTTTTTAAGGAATTCTGCTCTTTACCCAACCAAAAATGTTCATTCCCAACTGAAAATGTCTCTGCCTTAGTTAACTCACGCAGAGATTTACACAACGATTTACATTAATGTGAATTAACTCACACAAGAGTATTTTTAGAATTTCAGTCGGAAACGAGCAAAATGTGTTGGGTAAAGAGCAGAATTCGTTTATGAGGCTCGTGCCCCTCCGTCACAAAGCCACTAGCAAATGTTTGTGTCCTAGGGGGTTCGCCTCTATCAAATAAAAAAAATTCAGTGCTAATAAACTTCGAATAGGATTCTCTCCTATGGAGGTAACCCAGTAACAAAAAACAAAAGTCCTTTGTCAATAATCAAACTATTATTTTCATCATTCGATTATATTTATGCTTTAAATCAATCTTTCACTTAACATTGACTTTTAGAAGATAATTAAGATATAAGCAAAACATAATATAATATAATTAATAACTGACGTTGAGGAAATTAAACAAGAACAGCCCATAATTCACTGCCTACATAAAAAATGGTAATGCCTCCATTTACAAGTTGCCTCTTAATTTAGATATTGTCAACTAAGTCTAGTTTTCCAGCTTCAGACTTTACACGAGCAATAGCTTTTTCAACCTATAATCACAAAAATTGAAGATGCACAAAAAAAAAAAACGATTTCAAAGAAAATATTAAAAATATTATTGCCAAAATTTTATTCACAAATAACTATTTAAACTAAGCAATTAACCTATGCAGAAAACAAGTTTATTTGATAATAACAATTAAATCCGTTACCTCTTTGTCCCAATCTGTTCTTATTGTAAGAATGATAAGAATCAACGTTTGAAGTAAAATGCCAACAATCATGCCCCACCACATGCCCTACAAAAATATAAAGCCAGTATATGTACCCTCTTTTAATCATAAGTTAAGGTGCAAATTAAAATGTCTCAATTTTTTTAAAAATATATTAAAGTATTTTCAACTTACTGCTACACCCAAAGTTGTTTTAAAACCAAGGACACAACCAATGGGGAGACCAACAAGATAATAAGCAGCCAAGTTAACATAAGCTACCAAATCCTGCCATCCACTTCCAATAGCCACACCTAGAATGTCCAAAGGAAATATAAGAAACTTTGATTTTTTTTTCATTTTCTCCCTTTAGGGATAACTACTTATATTATCTTTAATATTTACTTTTTTTTATAAAAAAAAAAAATACATAATTTTGATGTCTTGGATTGATTGATTTGTGAATTTTGATTCCTAGTTTACAAAAAAAAAGACTTTGATTCTTTGCTACATTGCATTTTTATTCCCTTTCACTGCCTTTTGGACAATATACATTTGCCTAGAAAAATGTAAAAATAATATGTATTCGTCGTATTTGTTACACTTCTTCATTTTCTTAATCATAAAGATTTAAATTTGGCTTCTTTTTCCTTTTCTGATTTCCTTAGGAACACCTATAACATGCAACTTTACTTTAGGTTTTTATTCACTAAAATATAGTGAAAATCTGACAATAAGTGGTCCAACGAATCTTAGATGAAGTTTGATACCATCTTAAAATTTATGAATGAATCTAGCTAACACAATCCAACAAAATTGACTTGTGCAGTTATGACTGACCCCCACTTATAAACATTTGTTCAAAGATCCCGTCGCGTCACCATGACATTAAGGCAATGAGATGAGTTGCTCATGGCTTTAACCATGACATGGTGGTGGTGTTTCCGTTCTGGGAAGCGGAAATGTGTTTATTGGCGAATTTGCAGCTGGAGATTAAGGCAATGAAGAGTGAAATGTATTGTGAATTGTGAGAATAGAAGTTAGCATGGACATTGTTTATAAATGGAAGGTGTTCAAAGACTCATCCCGTTCAAGTTTAGCTTATTTTTCTTTTTCTTTTTTAAAAGTAAAGAGTAAAGAGAGATAAGAAGATATTACCGGGTTCCAATCAACTCACTTTGAAGTTGTGTGTTATTGAGATTTTGTCTCTATCTTTTGTGTAATCAATCATTGTCTTTTATTAAAATAATTTATTTTAATCATTGATCTATTATTCTCTCATCAAAATAAACTAAAGTCATTAAAGTATTTACGATATACTCCGCAACAAGTACATACACACACTTATAGTGTATGTTTGGTTATGGGATAAAAAGAATTGATTTTGAGTAAATTGTTTGCATAAGTTTAGTGTATGAAATTAAGAAATTAACTATGAGTTTCCTAAAATTGTTCGCATTTTCGATCATTTTGATCACGTGCAACACCCTATGTAATCGTGTTTTTATATATTATAGGAAAAAATGAAGATTAATCGTATGATATTTCCTACTATTTTTTTAGAGATTAACTTAATTTAAAGTATTTAAATTTAGAGATAAT
>Ga0315914_1011649_pt1 | contig 10447 bp, 5 predicted proteins | sample MpolenodulesMG_FD_203920 | JGI IMG/M metagenome (GOLD analysis project Ga0315914, IMG submission 203920) | Medicago polymorpha root nodule microbial communities from Los Angeles, California, United States - elongated nodules | ecosystem: Host-associated > Plants > Roots > Nodule | place: USA... | reverse complement strand
ATGTGGTTGAGTAAATAATTTTGTTTCTAGGTAAGATTTTGAGTCAATCCCTTACTAGGTAAACAGTCAAAAGAAATAAAAGCCTCAACAGAAAGAAAACTTACTTTTGTTACGAGAAGAAGGGCCACGTCTAACCACGTTTTTTTGGCGAATTTTATTTTTCCTAATCCTTCAAATTAAAAAAAAAACTTTATTTTCCTAAGTTTAAGGCTCAAATAAAAAAAATGAGAATTAATAAGCATGAATGAAATTACTTCTAAGTTCTATTCTAACTCAACTTCATTTTGAAATAAAAATTACTTTTATAAACGAACTAAAATATTTTACTAAATACCAATGCATTGTAACTTGTAACACAAACGATAAGTACTTAAGCTCTTAACCATTTGATCCAGGGTTTGATTTCAGACCGGTACATATAGAAAAATATTTGATGGAAGAGATTGATCCCTAAAATTGTTTTTTGTTACCTTGGAAGGGTTAATCTGTGGAATTGTGTACCCATAAGTATATTTTACCAAATATATAATCAGCACATATTTTTTTCTTTCACAAACTACGCTTATAAATATGAATAGTAAACATATATTTAATCAAGAATAGATTCCCTCCAGACACCGAGGAAGTGCGAAATCTTAATCCTTAGTAAAAAATGATGATAGATGTTTTAACGAGATAAGAAACATTCGCACACATATGGTTCAACTCAAATGATTAATTTTGTTTAAAAAAGGAAATTTCTACGGTACACTTATAAAAGTGAAGTGTATCGGTATTCTTACTTCCTAATTTTATAAATAATGATCATTTTTTATGTAATAAATAGCTATTTGTCAATATTTATATTTTATAGTACATCAGTTCATAAGAAAAAACATCATTTCATTGTTTATAAGAATCAAAGTAATTTTTTAGTAAAAAATAATCAATATTCTCAATTATGAGTGCGGGGTGAACCATTGTTAATATATGCATCATTTTAGCTTGTTCAAAAAAATTCTCAATTATGAGTGATAAAATTTCAAAAAAAAATAATTTTATTTCGTTGACACTTTCGGTGAATAAGATTTAGTTATTATAATTATAAATGATAAAAAATAATATTTTTCTTCAAAAAACAACTCATTTAACTATTAATTTAAATAATGAGTGCACCGGTACACTCAAATATATTATGCCTTAAAATTTTTAAGTGATTAATAAACTTTACTCTCATACTTACTCTCCATATACAATTTGTATATTAGGACTGCCACGTACATAGAAAATGTCACGTGGCATAATATTTGTAGTAAGGTGTGAACACTTTCTCGATCCTATTTGATTAAACTTGTGAATACTCAATGTCAATACAAGTTGTCATTTTGGTTTGTTGCTACAATTATAGAAAAGTGAAGGATAAAAATTTCTATATTTTTTTTCTTCTAAAAACCATATTGATATATTTAAATTAATAGAGTATATCGATATACAAATTCATTAAAACAATAGATAATCTTTTAACAAACTCACAACATTCATGTTAATAAAATGACAAAGTATATAAGTCTACAAATATGTCTATAGATTTGTATTGTTGACATCGTCAACGTTATTGATTTAATTTGCAATGGATCGAAACTAATAATATTTCAACGTGAATCAAATATAAACCGCACAAAGGCGGAAAATAAAAAACACCACACAACGATGAGAAATCAAATCAAGCAACACCGTGTTAAGACGACAAATTCAAAAAATCATATGAAAGAAACTAAAAATATATGGAAATCCCTTGTTTAACTTAAAAAGAAATAAAAAAATTAGAGAGATGATTTAACATCAAAATTAACCATAAACCACCCCTCTCCAATAGATGAAGAAAAGAAGAAAAAGCCGTGATGGCTAAGATTTTGACAATGAGAAAGAAGAATAATCTCTTTTAATTATAACGTCATATATTGAAGTTCAAATAAATAAATTCAAAAATGCCAGCAGCCAAAGCCGTACATCTGTGCAAGTATTAGTCTTCAGCATTTGGCACACTTTGTTTTTATGTGGGCGTGCGTTGCTTATACATGATCGATTCACCGCATATGTTTTGGCTCTAAATGTATATGTACATCTACAGCACACAGCTATTATTTCTTAATATATACGTAACCAAACATAGAATATCACAAGAATTGGGCACCCTCTTGCTGCACCTCTGTACGATTCCACATGTGAATTTTGTCATTTAGTGCATGTATATTGGCAGATTTTGTTACTACTAAAAAGTTAGCTCAACTAGACGTATCGATATTGTTAAGCTGAATATATTCATTCAGGTTTGAATCTGTGACAATGCAGTTGTGTGAGTTTCAATGATGCTTGTCACTTTTTCTATAAATGAGAACGAAAGTTGAAGTAAAAATGATGATTTGTGACAGAAAATAAAATTTGTCATTAAATTTAGAATCTCTAACACTTGGTGAAAAAATTAAAAACTGATTTTGTCTTTTTTTGTCTCAATTTTCATTGCTACTTCAACTTTTTCTAATAGTTCTCCTATTGAAGCCTTAATATTTATGAGCAAGGTCTTCCTTCTTTATATCAATTTCTTTGCTGTAACCAATTGTTAATGGTTATCTTACCAATCACTTGATTGTTTTCATATCTACATATTTTCTTTCTTCATGCGTTTTGAAACGTTTCTGAACTTTGCGTCTATGGAATCTTTGTAGGTACATCCATGCATCATTCATCGATTATCAGCCAACAAAACTCAGGTTGAACCATTGTTTCGTAGAGGATATGGAGATCGTTTACCAGCAGCCTCACATCGATAGAGAAATTGAGTCACTCAAAGAAAGAATCCATCCACCTAGGTAATATACCATGTTATTTCCTTGTTCAATATCTCTCTTTCTTCTTCTTTGTTACCCAAAAAAGATGCACTATTTGATTGTTAGTTCAACTGGAGTTCATGATATAGATTAAAGAATTTGATCATCCCATGTTTCTTGTTTCATATACATATGTGCAGGGTTTGCATAGACAATGATTCATGCAGAAACTGCACGGTGGTGAAGGTTATAGAAGCAAATATATAGCCTTAATTTAACTTTACTTAATTATTATATAGTACTTTTTCATTTGAATCGTATATTAATTTGCATAGTCCATTTGTGTTCACAGATTGATAGAGCAAACAAACATGGGATACTATTGGAGATGGTCCAGGCATTGACAGATCTAGACCTTATAATTTCCAAATCATACATTTCTTCTGATGGTGGATGGTTAATGGATGGTCAGTAATATGCAGTTCTACCTCAATATAAACAATGTGTAAATATTATGTATAAGAGTAGAAAATAATTTCACTTTCGTATTAAATCTTATGCATAAATCAATTGCTCCGCATTTGTGGGTCTAATATTTTTGGACATGACAGTGTTCCATGTGAAGGATCAGATTGGGAACAAGCTCACTGACCAAAGTCTAGTGCATCACATTCAGCAGGTATCTTTTGTCCCTATCATCTTTGTTTCGTGTTTGGATTCTCTACACATGAAGTATGGTGCTGCAGTTAGATTTAGAGAGAGAAACATACTGCGACACCATACTCCATTTGTAAAGAATCTAAGTCTCTCCGTGTCATCTGTATGTACAAACAAAAGTACGCAATTCGTAATTTCATTTTCATATGATAATTTATTGATAAAATCTAAAAGAATCTGAGATTTTGCAGGCACTATGTGAGTGCACGACGAGAAGCAACAGAGAAACTTCAAGTGAAACAGTGCAACACTGTTGCAAGGGACCACAAGAAGCAAATGTTGCCATAGAGGTGATAGGAACGGATCGACCGGGCTTGTTTTCAAAGATATCGGTGGTACTAATGGACTTGGGCTTCAACATCATATCTGCAAAAGCCTGGACCCATAATGACAAAGTGGCATGCATTATCTATCCGGAGGATGCATCCAGACCTGGGCCAATCAACGATAGAGAGCGATTAGCCCAAGTCGTGGATCAGATCCGGAATGTGATAGAGGCCAATGAAGGAAGGGGAGAGAAAGATATGAGGAGTGTGATGTTAAAAAGCTCCACCACCGGGCACAGTCATACCGAACGGAGGCTCCACCAGATGATGTACGCAGCCGGTGACTACGAGAGTTGTCATGCCTGCCACGGGAATAATGACAGCGAGCACAAAAGGCAGTATGATGGGACCCATGTTTCGGTGGAAAGATACCAGGGGAGAGATTACTGGGTGGTGAATGTGAGAAGCCGAGATCGTCCTAAGTTACTATTTGATATTGTGTGCGTGCTCACGGACATGCAATATGAGGTGTTTCATGCGGCTGTTACCTCGAACAGCCCCATGGCAGAACAGGTACACCAGATTTTTCAATTAATTATTTGCAAGGACAAAAGGTATATAGGTGCAATTATTTATGTGGTGGTATTTTTCTTTCTTTTTTATGTTTTCTAATCACAATTCAATTAATGTGTGGCCATAAACATGAATAGACCGTTAAACAAAATGATAAGGTTATCGTATTCACACACACAAAAAAAGAACGGTAACCATGTTATTGGTGCGAAGTAATCCACCAATATTTTCGATGACTAATCTCTGCAGAGGAATCTGACTCGGTCTCCTTTTGTCCTCCCCTCCCAACCATATTTAAATTAGGCTTTGGTAGATGATAACATTATATTAACAAAATCATTTTAAATTTGAATTTAACCAAAAAAATTAATTCATCATCATAGCAGCACACTATATATTATTGCTGAACAACACAAGCAGAGAATCTCATGTATTATTTTATAGAAAACATGTAATGCACCAATGAATACCATTTGTATTAAAGTTTACCCTGTCTTTAATTGGAGTATTGATGTCAATATATCATATGTTACACAGGAATACTTTATCAGGAACCAGGGTAGTTCGAATCTTGACAATGAAACTGAAAAGCAAAGGCTCACCCTATGTTTAATCGCTGCTATAGAGTGCAGAGCTTTACATGTATGTCCCATGATTCATACCTTGAAGGCTTTTGTTTTTTGTTTTATGCATTTACAATGGTTCGTGGTCGATACTATTATCAATCTTAACAAAAAAAAAAACAAAATGACTGACAATGAAAGTAGTAAAGTTTGTTATTATTGCAGGGATTAAAGGTAGATATTCGCACTCAAAACAAAACAGGGCTACTATCGAAGGTGACACGAGTAATTCATGAGAGTGGATTATCCATAACTAGAATTGAGTTTGGAGTAGAGGGTGAAACAGCAATAGGATCATTCTATGTTACAGATTGTTCAGGTCAAGATGTGAATGAAAATATAGCAGAGTTGATAAAAAGAGAAATCGGTGGTTCAGTTGCTTTGGTTCACAATTCTCTCCATAGGGATTCTCAATCCTCATCATCCAGTAACAATAGTAGAGATGTTATACCAAAATTTTCTATTGGAAGCATGATTCGGTCTCACCTCGAGCGTCTCATCAACAATTTCAGGCCAATTAGATCTTAATCAGAAGCTCAAGTTACTAGCGTTGTATTTAAACTTCAAGAAATGTTTGAAATGCAAATCTTAGTTGTACAGCATATGGGAAGGGTGACTTCCCTGCATGATCTGATTAGCTCTAGGAGAGTTCATTATTTAATTTGTTGAAGGGGATACATAAAAATGAAAAGAAATTGTTGAATTAAAACTTGCATTTTTACAATGTGCGGCCATATAGCCAATTTAATATCACAAAAATGATTCACCAATTCGGTCGTGATTCTCTTGTTTGTATTCACTCGTCTATACATGTGTGTAGTATGAGCTCAATCTTATATATGACCAAAATATTTGGTACCATGCATATCTCCCAACAGCAAACCCGGAAGGTGAGGACGCTCTCAGTTCCTGGGTGGCTAGACAATTTTGTACCGATTATCGAACAAGTATAAAGACTATAAATTCTCCACCACAAACAAAATTATACAGAATAATATGCAACACTGATCAAAATTAAACGAGTATCATAGCTATTTTTTTTGTAAGGAGTGGAGAGTACCATATAGCCTTTTTGGCATTTAATATGAAGAAGCCAAAATAAAAGAAAATTGAATTTGAACGTGACTATAGTATAATTACATTATTAAGACAGTAATTATATAGAACAACGGTTTACAAGCACCAGCTTAAAATTCCAATCAATGCATGATTCAAATGGAATATTTAGCTGCTGGAATGAAACCATAGTATAAAAGTATCAAAAGAAAAAAAATAATAATCCATTCTAAAAGGCTTCTTAGCTAAAGAACAGTTTCAAAAATCAAACTCTTGGGGTGATGATGGGAGGAACAAAACACCAGTTACCAAAAGAAGTTGGTGAGAACAAATTCATTTCCAACAAACCAGGTGTGATTACCTCCTCATCCTGATCAGAATTCTTTCCAAAATATTCAGCTTGAAAATACTGATACCAACTATTAGTAGTACTCACTGACACTAATGGAGGGGGCACTTCAACAGAAGGAACACTGTCATTGGCAGTGGTATGGTCTGTGGAGCTTTGAAGATCAAGGTTATGATGAGGCTGTGGAGGTATGAACTGAGGTGCACAAGTGAGGGACTGAACAAGTTCTTTGAAGTTTATTGGATCCACTTTGTATACTTTGGCAGGTGTTGGTGCCATTGGTGCTATTGGTGCCTTCTTAATCCATGTCTTTGCTGGTGATTTTCTTACTGAGTGAAGCCAAGAGTAATGAGACTGACAAGGGCCTTCATATTTCATTGATCCATTTGTTTTCTTGGTGTTCTTGGATATGTGTGAAGATTTAGATGAAGAATATGAGCTAGAATAAGAATATTCCATTAAGTTTATGTTTTGTAATAAAGATAGAATATTATTTATGATTCAAGAGACTAGTTACTTACTCTTATGTTGTGATGTCCATTTAGGTATTTATAGATTGTTGGTTCTGAGTGTACGGTATGAGCAATAAATATGAAGGAATAATAATTCAAGAGTGTGGAGTTGAATTTCAACAAAGGCTAACGACCTAAGGATGTGAGGCAGCTGATGAATTAGAAGAAATTGGAACCTTTCTTTTTGTCTTGACCGTCTGCGGATCAGTACATATATATGTAATGGTAGAATAAAGAGGTTATATAAAAAATGTGGGAATAGAATTTTCTTAGACAGTGACTTGGTTAGATCTGTTAAATGAATTTCAATCTTGCATTGGGATTCTTATTCCTATTCTAATATCATGTTAATTGGACTTATTATCTCATAAGCCAACTTAAAAAGTGATGGTGTCAAGCTGAACAATGCGCTACTCTAAACGAATTTCAATAAAATGAACAACCCAAATCTTAATAGCTAGAAACGGGGACATAGATAAATTTTCAAATGAACCATACAAAATTATAAGATACATTATATTGTCAAAAATATATAAAAAGAATTAAGTTTTAATAAGTGGGGTGTCCGAAATTTGAACTTTGACCCCTATATGATTGTTGTTGACATAACAAGAGTCGACACAATCGCATCACTTTCTTAATCAATGGATACAAATTTGATTTACCGATCTCAACTTATTTTTGACATAATTCATAATTCACAAATAGTAGAAAAATGAATGGAGCAAAGTAAATGTAACAGTTTGGTCCCCTTTCTAGTTTTGTCTTTGTTTTTTTGGTATTAATTATAGGAGAATGCTAACCAGTGTTCCAAGGACAATGATTAAGCATTTAAAACAAGTAAGTTTTCATGAAAAAGTTGTGTAATCATTACTTTAACAAAATTAACATCTCATATTTTTAAGACAAAATTTCTATTTGTAGATTCCTTAACCATTGTTCTGAGGGCACTGGTTAGCAAAAGACCCTAGATTATAATGACTCAAATTTGTCTCTGTTGAAACGGTCACTCACAATTAAAGTCATGTTGGAGGTTGAGAGAGTATAGAAATTCAACTTCAAGAAGAGTTGAGTAATGAGTGAGATATTATTGAAGCACTTGATAAGAAGAGCAGCCTCTGTCCCTATCTTTCCCACGTGTTGTTTGTTCTTATTCAGAGATATTTAGTAGGGTGAGCATGAGTGAGTCTATGGACGAATGGCAACGCAATGGGGACAGACTACCGGAAATAGTGCCCCACACCCACCATATTTGCCTACGTTTCGATTGCATAAAGAAACTAGAAGTAGAGAAAATATAAGCAAATGAATAATAACATAAAGAGTAAATCACTAATTTGTTCCTCAAATTGTTGGGGTCGATCCATAGTCAACTTGCTGGCAATTTACTTTATGTGGTACGAATTCAGATAGACGGTAAGACACTCTTAAAAATATTAGACATGTGATAATATACATAATTGGTATGTTATATCAGTTAATGGTATGTTATTATTATTTGTCATCTAATATAGTTAAAATCAGTAAAGTACATACCAATGAGACATAAAATATCAATATTTTTTGTGTGAACTTGATATGTAAGTTGAGGGGACTAAACCAAACAAAGAAAAGAAAGGGAAAAAAAAAGGAATCAAACTATCTCCAAAACTCAATTCTAACAAACTAGGACAATAAAACAATTAAACAAAAACAAGAGTTCAAAATGCATTGCTAACTAACTTATCTGTGGGACAAGATTTGTTTTGGTAAGGAGTTAGAAGGTTTGGGGTACGAAAAATTAGAGAATTTAATATTGCATTGTTGGAAAAATGATGTTGGAGATTACATGTTGATCAGTGTGGGTTATGGTACAAAGTCTTGGCAGTAAAATATTGGATAGAGGGTGGTCGTATTAGAATGGGTTGTCTAAATGCATCTAATTGGTGGAAGAATATTTGTGATGTTAGAGACGGTGTAGGCGTGCATGAGGTAGGTTGGTTTGAGGCTAACTTGGGACGTCACATAGGTAATGGTAAACGTTTCTCTATTTGGATCGATCCTTGGTTGGATGAGGGTTTGTTATGTGATAAATTTAGTCGTTTGTTTGATTTGTTTGTTGATTCCAATATAACCGTGGCTGAGATTAGGAGATTAGGGTGGGAGGTTGGAGGAGGAAACTTTTCACTTGGGAAGATGAGCTGGTTTTGGACTGTTGTTCTTTGTTAGAAAATATTGTTTTGTAGGAATCAATTGTGAGTACTTGGTCTTGGAAACTTGATCCAACTCAAGGTTATTCTGATAAAGGAGTTTACAATCTGTTGACACATGATGATCAACAAGTTCAAGCGCCTTTCATGGAGATCATTTGGAACAAAGCGGTACCTCTAAAAGTCTTACTTTTAGCATGGAGACTACTGAAGAATAGGCTCCTAATAAAAGATAACTTAGCTAGACGTGGAGTTCTTCATCTAAGATCTATGTTATGTTCGGGTGGTTGTGGTATGGAGGAATCAGTGAATCATTTATTCTTGAACTGTAAACATTTCACATGACATACATTTAACACGATAATTCTCAAGACATTCATCATCAAAATTGTTACACAAACCGTAATCCCAACACAAGATCATATATTCACAAAATCACTTATTTAACGGTAAGCCACAACTTATCGATATGTATTGGAGGTCTAACTCATCCTTAAAAACCGGTTTGCAAGGTGAGAAGTGTCTCCTCTTTATAAACTCTTATCAAGAGTCTTATCTATCTGATGTGGGACATGAGTTTTTCCCCATACACCCCTGTCACACCCAGCACTCTTTGGACTTTGGTGCGTGAATCGGCCATCACGCCCAGCAGCACTCTTTGGGCTTGGTGCGTGAATTGGTAGGTGGCCCTTGAATTCGACAGGCTCTGATACCAAAACCCACTAACTATTGGTATAAGAAATACTAACACACAAAGCTTTTATTTACATGACCAAGCCTTTGCATATTTCTTCATATTATCCGATGTGGGACATTATTCTAATTATTATTATTGATATCATCACCTAAACACATTTTCATTAACAACCAGATTTACTATCTACCATCTCTTCAGTATAAGTTAATGAATTTATATAGTCTTTTTTGGCATTTGATGAACTCAAAATAAATGTTACATATTAAATTTAAATGTGACTGTAATATATAACTGATCGTGAAAGGTAAATAAAAATTACATGTATATACTCTGGACAGCATATAGAAGAGCGGTTTACACGCAGCAGCTGAAAATTCTAATCGACTTCGCGTACAATTCAAATGAATCCATTCTAAAAAACCTAAAACAGCTAATTATAAAGAAAATTCTAATCGACGTCGCATACAATTCCAAAATGCAAACAGATTCTGGTGTTTTATAAAGAACAGCTTCCAAACAGATCAAGAATTCATGATGGGAGGAACAAAACACCAGTTACCAAAAGAAGTTGGTGAGAACAAATTCATTTCCAACAAACCAGGTGTGATTACCTCCTCATCCTGATCAGAATTCTTTCCAAAATATTCAGCTTGAAAAT
>Ga0315914_1011648_pt1 | contig 10447 bp, 4 predicted proteins | sample MpolenodulesMG_FD_203920 | JGI IMG/M metagenome (GOLD analysis project Ga0315914, IMG submission 203920) | Medicago polymorpha root nodule microbial communities from Los Angeles, California, United States - elongated nodules | ecosystem: Host-associated > Plants > Roots > Nodule | place: USA... | reverse complement strand
AGAATCAATGATATCAGAGAAGAAAGAGATAAAAGCTTAAGAAAATGTTGTATTAGAAACTATGAGAATGGTACAAATGAACAAGTTTGTTACGAAATATATCCACCTTCTACCTTATACAGTGACTAACTAAATTGAGTGTAACTACCTATATACACATTCCACAAAAGCATGTCTAGCGGTCAAATAGTGGTTTGTAAGAGTCTTAATGCGACGATCCTCGGACTCTTCTCATGAACCAACACTTTGCAATGAGCTGATGAGTTTTCTTTGGTAAAACACAGAAATAAACTAGAACTTACTTCGGTATATTTTTTGATATCCTGTCAAAGATAATTATCTACACTAATTTACATGTCTGGGGAAGAGGAAGAAAATAATGCAAAGCTCAAAATCGGAGATGGTAATCTTCTGCTCCAGAAACGCTTTGATAAAAATCTTCCTCGTCTTTCCCTTTCTCGATTCAACATGGTAACCTTTTTTCGTAAACTTTCTGATTTTTTTAATTCACAGACGCGGCTTTTTATGCTTGATCTGTGATCTTTACAATGTGAAAATTTTAGCAGCAACTGCTAACTGCACATCCAACAGCTCACTATTAATAAAGCCAAATTTTAGAATTTTGAAATTGAATAAGTTATTTTTTTCATTACAGGTTTATGCCGCACATCGCATGCGGGCCATCACTTAATAAGACATGGTGAGAATCATCATGCAGATTATATATGCTTTAAGTTTTCTGCATATTTGTTTCGAAATGACAGAAAGATACATTTACTAGCTGCGAGAGTTAATCCATTTGGATGTATTGCTTGCTGGTTTGGAGGTAGATATGATTTTTGCGCCATGTGGTTTAAATTGTATTTTGTTTGATGCAAGAGTTTAGGATTATTGGAATTATTGAGAATGAGATAATGTCATCTTCTTGTGCAGTTTTGTAATATCTCATGAAAAATACAAGACTTCCTACTAATTATCAATAGGTTGATCTTCATGAACTGTAGTTTACAATGATGATACATGTACAATTTTATAACATAAATTAACAAAAAAAGATGACAACCATTGCACATCCACAAATAATATTTCAAGAAACATTTATAGAAGCTTGAAAGTTTCTACCTATTCTTAATAAGTGTAGGATTTGGAATTTGTGACCAATTTGACAACTCTAGATCAAATAAATATATCATATCATATCTCTTATTGTGGCCTCCAAATGAGTCCTAACGTCAATCACTATTGCTAGTTAACATTTTCTCATTAAAAACAAACATGGAAAAAGATTTTGATACGCCAGATTTACAAGAGAAGTCACTAGGAAATCACGCTGCCACTTGAATCATTCAATAATGGTCACTTCAAGATAAAATTTTAAAGGGTTAATAGTGTTTTACCCCCGTAATATAGGACACTTTTGGTTTTGCCCCCTATAAAATATTTTTTTAGATTCCGTCCTTGTAAAATAAAGATTCTTCAGGACTGCCCCCTGACTCCTATGACTCAGCAGAATCTCTTACGTGGCGCTGATGTGGATATTTCTTTTTGTTTCGGCTTGTTCAACTTCAAACATTGAACTTATCTCACAATAATTTGACTGGAACAATTCCGAAGACGGTTGGAGGCATGATAAATATGGAATCTCTCGATCTCTCTAATAATAAGTTTTTTGGTGAAATTCCTCAGAGCATGGCTCTCTTAAACTTTTTGGAGGGGTTGAATTTATCTTGCAATAATTTTGATGGAAAAATCCCAATAGGAACTCAACTTCAAAGTTTTATTGGGAATCCTAAACTATGCGAAGCTCCTCTTAATAATTGTACCATAATAGAAGAAAATCCCAAAACTGCACTGCCATCTACAGAGAATGAAGATGATAATTCTATAAAAGAATCATTGTATCTAGGCATGGGAGTTGGATTTGCAGTAGGTTTCTGGGGGATTTGTGGTTCTTTGTTTCTTATTAGGAAATGGAGACATGCATACTTTCGGTTTATATATGGAGTGGGTGACATGCTCTATGTTACTTTGACGGCAAAGTTAAATAGCTTTCGCAGAAATTGAGCTCCTCCCAGTTAAGGTTAGTGAAACCTACTTCAAGTTTTATTAGTCAAACTATAGAGTATTTGTTTCATTACGTAATTCTAATCAAAACTTACATTCATAACTTGTTTTGTATTTTATCAGGTGATTATGCATGTCATAGTTTGTGCATTGTTATCCAAATCGTGGATAGAGTTTTCCAAATTGAGCCAATATTTTGATATCAACAATTAATAATTGTATGAGATGCGATGATATGTAATTGTAACATTGTTGCTTCTGAATTCATGTTTCACTTGTTTTACTGTTTTTGTTCATTGATTTTCTTTTTTTATACTAGTCAACGAATGATAAATCAGAATCTATCTTGAAACAAAAGCTTTTCTTTTGACTACTATCCTCAATAAGTCTCATGATTAATTTATAATAAAAAAAATCTAAAATCCACTTTTCAGAAAGAAAATGAGACTGGAACAAATTGATGGAGTTAAGGCAGCATTGAAATGTAAAGAATAAGGCATGGCATAAGTAGGAAAGTGAAACACCTCTACTAGAAATTTCCTAGGATATCTAGCATGTGTGTTAAATTTGGCATTGGATACATTAAAATTACAATAATAAAAAAATTCCTCTAAATAAGATATAGAAAATTCTCCTCATATACCTCTGCAATAACACCACTGATGTGAACTTTGTATCCAACAACTTCTGCTTCTTCATCACGAACCATTATGTCGTCTAGTAACCTGAATATCTGAAATGAATAAAAGGGATTGGGTGAGACAAGATGTCTCAGTGAGTTCCACCTATCCTAGGTTGTAGGCAATCTCAGGGAACCTAGGATCGCCATCCGTTCTAAACTCAACCCATTTCGGGTTTACACAGTCTTTATCTTACATAACTGAGTGATCGAGAATAACTAGGATCGCTACCTAGAATACTATCATAATTCTATCATAATGTCATATTCTTATTCATACAAATACTCATAATTCATGATTCTTGACTTAAAGTTCATGTCATTAATTATACATTTCACTGACTTAAAGTTCATGTCATTAATTATATATTGCACTGTGTGCATAACGATAACTATTTCATTTTTGTTACTATGAGCCGTACCTCATAGGCTACATTATCTCTTCGTTGTAGCAAACGGAGTTTTCGCATTTGTTACTATGAGCCGTACCTCATAGGCTACATTATCTCTTCGTTGTAGCAAACGGAGTTTTCGCATAGGCTACATTATCTCTTCGTTGTAGCAAACGGAGTCTTTCGCATTTGTTACTATGAGCCATACCTCATAGGTTACATTATCTCTTCGTTGTAGCAAACAGAGTCTTTTTTTTTCCTTCTATATATTTTTGTTTTTGTTTTTCTTTGAGTATGTTACTCCTTTCAAATTTTTTTTTCAAATCATTTCTATAGGTATATATATCAATTGTTTTGCTTAGTATTTTATTGCTAGAACCAATTCATATCATCAACACTTTCATAACTTTGATATCATATAAATTTTCATTCACATTATCATGACTTTGCATAAGCATTAAAACCTCGTTTGTATTGAATAAAAGTAAATAATACAATTTCAATGACATGATTCAACTACCCAAAGGGAGAGTTTACTAACTAAGGAACTCACCTTTAATCCTTTAAAAATAGCTTTAAAAAATAGCATAGACTCGTCTCACTTTTGCATTTCAAACCGCAACCAACTTCACACTCAACAATGAGGGCATCCATAATTGACCTGAAATCATTTATAACCAATTTGAATTCACATTGTAGCTTATTTCGGAAAAATCCACATCAAACCCGTAGTCATTTTCAGCATGAATTTCCAAACTTTAAATGCGTTTTCTGAATCCGTCCTTAATCCGAAACATACAAAATTTATATCCAAACTGAAGGGAATCAAGTGTAGAATCCAAAAATCCAATAATTACTCAATTATGGGTTACACAGAAGCATATACGAGCCAATGAAGACCATACGAATTTCGTCTCAAAATGATGAATTTCAAGTGTAATCACTTATATCAACATTTACCATTCAAAATACATAACAACAATTCGCCAAAGTTGCTAAATCATTTTTCCATAATCATTTCTTAATTTCCAAACTATAATTCCAATCCATTCTCCAAAATTTCACTTACTAACAACTCACCTTGAATGTAATTCCCTAGCTCCTTATGTATCAACCAAGTCACTATCATAGTCACCACAACATAAATTGCATTCCTAAAACATTGAATTAGACAATCTCAACAAAAGTGATAGCATAGGTGTGGTGTGGTTCAGCCACCACAAGATTTGAAGAGGGAAAGGAATTGTGATGCTTACCTAGTGTTATTCCACTCTTATAAGTTGCTTACCTAGTGTTATTCCACAAGATTTGAAGAGGGAAAGGAATTGCTCCAAAAACATGCTTATAAGTTGCTTCCCATGGAATTTGAAAGAAAAATGAAGAATTGGAAAGTTGAAAGAGAGGGGAGGTCATGAGGAATTAAGGAGGGAGGATGAATTTTGAAGCTTATTTCACTCTAAAGAACTCACTTGAACTATTTACAACATGATTTCCATGAAGAATTGATGAAAAATTGGATGATAGGGTGGCTCATGGTGAGGGCCGTATTTGGTAAGGAGAAGGGGAAAGAGGATTCTAGATTTCGAGAGAAGAAGTTGGAAGAAAAATGAGTGGGGAAAATGGGTCCAACTTTCTTAAAAAAATCTTAAGTCCCAAATGACCCAAATGCCCTTCAAGGAAAAAGACACAATTACCCTTTATCAATTTATAACCATGTAATTCCTCAAGTTCATCGAAATAATGTGTTAGATATTTACCGAATATCGTCGCGTTTCTCAATAAATAATTTAACCCTTCAAAAATTACTTATGTTCTGACATGTTCAACAGACACGACAATTTATTTAGAATTTAGCGGGATATTACAGAAAGCATTACTCACATGTAATTTTAGAATACATTAACTTGTGGAGTAATCAGTTATCTGGTGAAGTTCTAGGACACCTGTCTGCTTCGAAACAATTGTTAGTCATGAACTTCGGAGAAAATGAATTTTCTGGAACCATACCAGTACCTATAATGATGTCACAAAACTTAGCAGTGGTTATATTGAGAGCTAACCATTTTGAAGGAACTATTCCAACACAATTATTCAATCTCTCTTATTTGTTTCACTTAGACCTTGCATATAACAAACTTTCAGGATCTTTACCACACTGCGTGTACAACTTGACTCAAATGTATAGTGATCATGTGTATTCATGGTATTCAGCCAAAATTGATTTGTTTACCAAAGGTCAAGATTATGTGTATTTAGTGAATCCAGAAAGACAAACTATTGACCTTTCAGCCAATAGCTTGTCCGGAGAAGTGCCATTGGAATTGTTTCGACTTGTTAAAGTTCAAACGTTAAACTTATCTCACAATAATTTGATTGGAACAATACCAAAAGAGATTGGACGCATGAAGAATATGGAATCACTTGACCTCTCTAGTAATAAGTTTTATGGGGAAATTCCTCAGAGCATGCCTCTCTTAACCTTTTTGGGTTATTTGAATTTGTCTTACAACCATTTAGACGGAAAAATTCCAATCAGAACTCAACTTCAAAGTTTTAATGCATCGAGTTACATTGGGAATCCTAAACTATGCGGAGCTCCTATCAATAATTGTACCATGAAAGAAGAAAATCCTGGAACTGCAACACCATCTACAAAGAATAATGAAGATGATGACTCTATCAAAGAATCATTGTATCTAGGCTTGGGAGTTGGATTTGCAGTAGGTTTCTGGGGGATTTGTGGTTCTTTGTTTCTTATTAGAAAATGGAGGCATGGATACTTTCGGTTTGTTGATAGAGTAGGTGACAAGATCTATGTTACTTTGATCGTAAAGTTGAACAGCTTTCGTAAAAATTGAGCCCTGGCTAGTTTAGGTTAGTGTAACCTACTTTACAGTTTTATTGATCACGTTATGAAGTGTTTCAATTTTTTATTTTTTTATCTTATTCTAGACTTATATCCATTTCATTTGCTTCGTATTTTATCAGGTGATTATGCATGTGGCAGACTCTTCATTGTTTTGCTAAACCAAGCCAGTATTGTGATGTTTCTGGTGAATGAAGAGTTGTATGAGACTGTATCACTGTTTCTGCTGAATTCATCTTTCACTAGTTGTAATGCTTTTGTTCATTGAAAATCTTTCGGTATAAGTTGGGGAATGGTTGCATTCATGAATGAACTTATCTCTCTTCTTTTTATTAGTTTACGCATAATAAGAGTTTATTAGTTTCTTGCCATGTTTTTCTGGATAGTATCTTAAATCTAAAATTAATAAACAGAGAGATGGCAACTAATGCTTAAACTTAATCACTATTATTAGGAAGAAAACGTATTTGCAATTAAAATATCAAGGTCTTACAAAAGTGGATAAATTTCAAACAATACAGACCAAGTCTTACAAAACAGCATAAGTCTTCTTGTTTGGATGTTTCCCTATTTTTTCCTAGCTTCTTTCATAATCCAATATTTCTAATCAATTAATCATGGCCACATTGGATGGAAAGTGAACTTCGAGACTTAAAGTGTTGAGTTAAGATGTGAAGTCTAATTCAACTTAAAAAAGCTAAATAATAGAAATAGTACTAAGAACTTACAGCAGTGGCATCAACAATAACATACAATCAAAAAAGTATCAAAGAACAGAATTGTAACATTCGATTTGTCCAAAAGTTCAAAGCTTACTAGCAGATAAAACCACCATGTTTGCATATAGTATTACTTCTTCTCCAACAATATGGTCCTCCTCCGTGTTTGTAACAGAGACTCCCACTTGTTTCCTTTTTCCTATATATTAGATTATATGAAAATTGAAGAAGAAAGTTAATCAAGAAGCGATTTACCAAAGACGGTGCTTTTGTTTTGCCACTGATTTTTTGAAGAAGATGAAAGTAAGAAAGAAAACCAGTGATTAAGCAAATAAATCAACATACAGCTCCTTGAGAAAAAAACAACACTAGGCTAGTCTCACTTTTCAACTTGGTAAAATTAAAATGATTGTTTATTGTGAATGGAAAATAAAGAAAACTTCGTAAGATCTCTGGCGATTTTATGCAAATAGTGCCATTGTGTGATATCAACAATTAAGAGTTCTATGAGATGAAAAGATATGTAACTGTCATTGTTGTTGCATAATTCATTCACTTGGTGTTCTATTATTGTTCATTGAGTTTAAATAACTATAACACACATAAAGACACTGTGGTTCCCACTTCCAACTGATTTATGTTTACATTTTGTTTCAATGCGTTTTCAGATAGTTCTTTTTTATGACATGGTAAATTTTTATGCATGACGCAATGACAAAGTTTCCAAATCATTAGCCAAAGAAATTGTCGAGAAACAAAAAGAAATTGATCAACTTAGTATCAATCTTATGAAAACTTTAGTTTAACAACATATCTGTCAATGTAGACCTACATTCTTTAGTTAACATTCTTTAGACATTGTATTCAAATGTAGTTATTTGGACAGTGTTGTTAGTGTAACTGGTTTCTGCGAGCCCCTGATCTGGTTGTTGCTTTGGAAGCATCTCAAACAAAAGGACTACCTCAACAAAAACATGGGTCTCAAGCAGAAGCAAAAGTGGTGTATTAAGTTGCAGAGGTTACCGTTAACGAAGGTACATGAACATGAGTACAAGGGGCAGGTAACCCTCACTTGACTATATGGATTGAAAACAAAAGTCGTTGATTCTAAGTGAATAACAACATTTGTAGGTACGTTAATTTGAAGCATGTTTTGAGAGTTAATGGCTTTGCCTTAAGTTATATTTTTGTTTTTAAGTTGAAGGTTAATATTAAGTTCAATTCAAGGATGGAACATCTAGATGAGATTTAAGAAAACTTGTTTTTGATATCCTTCAGAAAATGAACTTGTTTTATTGGTTTTTTTTCTATTTTTGTAATTTAGATTTTATTGTTTAGCTACTTTAAGATTTAGATGTTTAAACTTGATTGTTTGTTTTTGATATCCTTCAGGAAATGAATTTATTTTTTGTTCTTGACTTTTTCTTGTATTTACTTCTATGTTTTGCTTAAGACCTGTACTTTATTTTTTTGAGGGAATAAGACCTATACTTTATGTTTCCCTATTTATTTCATTTTCTTGTGTGTAAATTATTGTTGTAGCCCGACTATTTTTATAATTGTTCTGTCATTATTACATTGCATTAGCAAATAGCAGGAGAAAGCTTGATCAGTGGACACTTACACCTAAACAGATTGAATTGGTAGAGAAAGCTGGAGTCAGATACTTACGGTCTATTCCAGCTATTAGTCTAAAGATGGAGACGAGAAACAAACACTTTTCACTTAAATGTCGGTGAAATGACGGTAACCCTTAAAGATGTTGCACTATTGATTGGGCTTGCAATTGACGGGGAACCTATTATAGGTCTTACGCATACCTCATGCAGTTCCGTTTGTGAAAAGTATCTTGGAAGAGCACCAGAATCGGGTTACACAAGTGGCGGGATGGTGAAGCTAAGTTGGTTGAAAGAGTTCTTTTCTCGATGTCCCAATGATGCTCCAGTTGAAGTGATAGAGCAACATACTCGTGCTTATCTTCTTTATCTTGTAGGTAGCACCATATTCTCGACCACTACAGGAAATAAGGTCCCTGTAATGTATTTGCCGTTATTTGAAAATTTTGTTAGATGCGGGCAAATATGCCTGGGGAGCAGCAGCATTGTCATTCTTGTACAGAGCACTAGGCAATGCATCACTAAAAACTCAAAGCACCATTAGTGGATGTTTAACGCTACTGCAGGTTGTTGTCCTCTTCTTTTTAAGTCTTCTACCTTTATCATGTTCTTTCAAACTGCAGTTTTTCTTTCTTTAAATACTGATTAGTCTGTGTATTGCTGACACTTGTTGAACATCGAAGAATGACACCGGCGCAGTTACTTTCAATTTCTTACATTTTCTTAAATATACTGGTGTCAACGTGTCAATGTTATGTCTGGCATCTGTGTATGTGTCATTGCATCAAGAGTTTAACTGATTATCATGCATTTGCAGTGTTGGAGTTACTTTTACCTAAATGTTGGACGGCCAAAGCTTAATCTCGAAATGATGCATGATCGATTTCCCTTTGTGCTTAGATGGAAGGGAAAACAAAGTGGCCCAACTGCAAATCGTGATGTAGTTTTATATCGGAAGGCTTTGGATTCTTTAATACCATGCGATGTAAGTCTTATTCTCATTTCTATGTTTAATGTTAATGATAATGTTCTATAAATCATTTTAAGATATAGAATCACTAGTATAGATCTATAGGTAGAATGGCTCGCCTACCGAAACATGGACACTAGTATGGTGATTCCAGATCATATCAAAAGCACTTTGATTCTTGGGAGGTCAAAGACAATGCTTATATGCTTGCACAAGGCAGCAAGACATATTCCGGATCGATGCTTAAGGCAACATGGCATGCTTCAATCAATTCTGGATGATGTGGAGCGATGGGAGAGGAAGAGTAGAGGAGTTGATGGTGGGGTTGACTTGTCCGGGAAAATAGAATCAGAGCTTACTGAATGGATGGACCGTCAGCTGCACATTGTTGATGGAGATGAAGGTGTTGATGAAAGCGAGTATATGGATTGGTATATGAGAATTACCCGCAGGTTCATAGGAAGGCCTATTTCTCTGTCATCTGAGTTTCAGAGAACGGTAAGGATATGTTTCATGAGTTTTAGTTTTATATATCTTGTAGCAATCATATATGAAATTTGAAATGCTTTTAATAGAAAATAAACAAATGTTTGCAGAATGCAGGTCTGAGAGATATTGCACACATAGCTGACACCTTTTCAACAAAAGGGTTAGATCCACAACAAATCGAATCAATATCTCGGATACGATATATTGCACATGAATGTTTGAGAGACCAATTCAGTGGTCCAAGGATAGTAACATCAACCCCGCAAGCTGAACATGGAAAAAGGGGAAGGGGAAAAGAGAGGATTAGAAGAAAAGGTGGGGCGGGTAAACGATTGCGGAAGGATGGTGCGGTTCAATATAATGTCGTTAGTGACGATGAACAACCTGAATTCTATGGCACTGCTATTGACGTTGGCCAATTGCATCTAAGTCATATGGATAGAGAGATGGACAATCATGCACAATTATGTACCGTGGAAAGTGCAGTTAGTTCTGTCCATATGATTCATGCAGATGCCGATGCTGAGAATATGCACCTCTGCGATGCACACCTAAGTGTTGATCAATCCGATCTTGGTTATGAAGATGATGAAAACGATGATGATTTAGCTGCCGAATTTAACCATGATGATCTAAAGCAAGAAGCTGATGA
>Ga0315914_1011646_pt1 | contig 10448 bp, 2 predicted proteins | sample MpolenodulesMG_FD_203920 | JGI IMG/M metagenome (GOLD analysis project Ga0315914, IMG submission 203920) | Medicago polymorpha root nodule microbial communities from Los Angeles, California, United States - elongated nodules | ecosystem: Host-associated > Plants > Roots > Nodule | place: USA... | reverse complement strand
ACCTTTCTTTTTTAATAATAAACTTTTCTCTCTCTTATCTTTTTCTTACCAACTTTCTTCATTTTCATTTTCTCATTATTTTCAACTTCATTTTCTCTACTAATTTTCAATTCGGTTTTACTAACAAATTTTCATTTTTTAGAGGAAACTAACAAGTGTTGTTGTTATAGCAGAATATGATTTTGTATTTTATGATAACACTATTATATAATACATTGATTATGATTTTTCACAGGACGCATACTAATATTTTTCACACTCAAACATATAAGTAAATAAAATCTATGATTATTTTTATTTATTAGCTTTTTTAATGTCGTCAATACTAAAACAAGAACAATATTATAATATAGGCTTAAATGCGCTTTTGATCCCTTAAGTATTTATTTGGTATCAATTTGGTCCCTTAACTAAAAAAAAGACCGTTTGAGTACTTTATCTTTATCTCCATTACCTGTTTTGGTCTCTTCTGTTAAATAAATTAAAAAAAATGTTAGGGTTTGTATTATTCATCTTCTTCCTTCTCCTTCCATCCGCTTCTTCATAATCTTCATCATAAACAACACACCAACCCAGAAAAAAAAAATCTTTTTCATCATTATCTTCATCAAATCTATGAACATAATCAATTTCATAACTCAATCAATAGCCAATTTTTCCATCATCATCATCTAAACCCTTTATCATCATCATCATCACCAATCCTTCACTAAAACCCATTTTCGAATCTAAACCCATCATCATCATAAATTCACCTGGACTAGATTAAGACATACAGAAAATAGCAGTAAAAAAATTAGACAAACCAGAAAATTGCAACAACAACAAAGAACTCAGCAGAAGCAAGAGTTAACAGCACAAACTCCTCATTACTCATAACTTAATTCCCTTTTTTCGTCAGAATCTTCACTTTTCTTCTTCAAAAAAAAAATCAATTTTTCTCATTCCCTACAAGGAAAAATATTCCAAAATTAAATCAAAATCAATTTTGCCTCAATCAACGCAACAGTTTTACATCTTCACACTTTCCCTCTCTCTTCTTTTTTAAAGATGAAAATTTTCATCTTTTGGTGAAACTGAAAGCGAAATTAGCGATCTGGGTATGTGGATTTGAATACGTTTGTGTGTGTTTGTGAGTTTGAATACGTTTTTGAGATTTGGGGTTTCAGATATGACGATTTAGTTTGTGTTTGAAGCACCTAGAAAGAAGAGGAATACATTTGCGATTTGGGAAAGAGGAGGAGAAGGTTCCATATTTGGTAAGGTTTGGATAAGGTTCCAGATTTGGATTTTGTGTGTGTTTATGGGTTTGAACGATGATGATGATGATGATGATGATGATGATGATGATGGTGATGAGGATGGGGTATAGTTAAATTGAAGATGATTTTTTTTTTTTGTTTTTTTTCTTCTGGGTTGGTGTGTTGTTTATGATGAAGATCATGAAGAAGAGGATGGAAGGAGAAGGAAGAAGATGAATAATACAAACCCTAACATTTTTTTGAATTTATTTAACAGAAGGGACCAAAACAGGTAACAGAGATAAAGATAAAGTACTCAAACGGTCTTTTTTTTAGTTAAGGGACCAAAGTGATACCAAAATACTTAAGGGACCAAAAACGCATTTAAGCCTATAATATACTATGATTAACTATACTTCAATTTTTTCCGTTTTTTTTAAATGTATCACTAAAAAACCCGTTGGAGTGTACAATTGTAACACCAGATCCATTTTAGTAACTATAATGAGTGATCAGTTTTAATTAGTATTTTTTTTAATATCTATATTTAAACACCGTGACTGCCTAAGTTTTATTAATATTGAAACAAGAACAATATCATAATATACTATGATTAATCATACTTCAATTTTTTTCGTTGTTTTTTAAAAATGTATCACTAAAAAACCCGTTGGAGTGTACAATTGTAACACAAGACTCATTTTAGTAAATCAGTTTTAATTATATTTTTTTTTAATATCTCTAATTAAACACCGTGAATGCCTAAGTTTTATTAATATATTAATAAAATATATGTGGGTTTATGGACTATATATTAATAAAAATATATATGAGTATATGTTTGTTTTATGGGAATATATTAATATATTCTTATTTCTGAAATTTAATGGGAACTATATATTGATAAAATATATATGAGGATATAAACTATATATTAACAAAAACATATCTCACTATATTTTTTTTACGGGAATATTTTAGTATATATTTATTTATGAAATGTATTTTCATTTATTAGCTTTTTTTAATATCGTTAATACTAAAACAAGAACAATATTATAATATACTATGATTAATCATACTTCAATTTTTTCCGTTTTTTTTAAATGTATCGCTAAAAAACTCATTGGAGTCTACAATTGTAACACGGGACCCATTTTAGTAACTATAACGAGTGATCGGTTTTAATTATTATTTTTTTAACATCTCTATTTAAACACCGCGACTGCGTAAATTTTATTAATGTATTCAAAAGATATTCTTTTTGAATGAATATATTCAAAAACTATATGTGGGTGTATGGACTATATATTAATAAAAATATATACGTATGAGTATATGTTTATTTTACGGAAATATATTAGTATATTCTTATTTTTGAAATATAATGGGAACTCTATATTGATAAAATATATATGAGTGTATGGACTATATATTAATAAAAATATATCTCACTATATGTTTTTATACGGGAATATGTTAGTATAGGTTTATTTATGAAATGTATTTTCATTTATTATCTTTTTTAATATCGTCGATACTAAAACAAACAAAAAAATTATAATATACTATGATTAATCGTACTTTAATTTTTTCCGTTGTTTTTTTTTAAAAACGTATCACTAATAAATCCGTTGGAATGTACAATTGTACCACGGGACCCATTTTAATAACTACAACGAGTGATCAGTTTTAATTAATATTTTTTAATCTTTCAAAAAAATATTAGTATTTTTTAATATCTCTATTTAAACACCGTGACTGCCTAAGTTTTATTAATATATTAGTAAAGTATCTGTGGGTGTATGGACTATATAGTAATAAAAATATATATGAGTTTATGTTTGTTTTACGGGAATATATTAGTATATTCTTATTTCTGAAATCTAATGGGAACTATATATTGATAAAATATATATGAGTGTATGGACTATATATTAACAAAAATAAATCTCACTGTATTTTTTTTACGGAAATATGTTAGTATATATTTATATAATACATTAATTATGATTTTTCACGGGATGCATATTAGTATTTTTCACACTAAAACATATTAGTAAATAAAATCTATGATTATTTTTATTTATTAGATTTTTTAATATCGTCAATACTAAAATTTAATTATTTTGTCATTTTTTATTACTACCGATCAATATATACATTATTATGCTTTAAATACTTTACATATTTTCACTGTGGACAAAAAAAAAATCACTATGTCAAGCGCAACCGAAAAGCGACAAGTTAGCAACACACATTTTAACACACATTTTTCAACACACTCTCTTTGATTTGTTAAAATTCACATGGGACCCACCAAATTTATATGGGACCCACGTGATTTAGTGGTCTCATGTGAATTTTATCCAATCAAAAAGAGTGTGTTGGAAAGTGTGTGTTAGAATGTGTGTTGCTAGCATTCCTCTATATATATTAGGGAATGATCGCCTTATGTATAATATTTTCATATGGGAGAATAAGATAGGTGGTGGTGACGTAGATAAAGGTTATATTGTAACTCGTGTTTATCATATAATTTAGGGCCATGCTAACCAGTGCCCTTAGGGCAATGTTTAAGGAATCCAGAAAAAGAAAGTTTTAAGTTGAAAATACCATTTTTTAGACTTTTAAGAAGTTGAATACACAAGTTCCAATGCAAGATTACTATATTTGCTTTCTTAACCATTGTCCTGAGGGCACTGGTTAGCATTTCCCGATAATTTAAGATGGAGTCGGCTGTTCAAACGGCTACTAATGATATAATTGGAACATCATTTCCGTTAAAAGTTTTTATTTTTTCTTAGTGCTTATGTAATCGACTTCCTACAAAGGATAATTAGACTAGGAGAATTCAAACTAATGCTACTTTATGTGTGAGCGGTTGTGGCTTGATGAAAAGTATTGATCATATGTTTATAGGTTGCGACTTATTTGGGAGTGTTCATAGTTAATTGCAAACAACAACATTGTGAAGCCATCACAAAGGCATAAGTAGTATGTTTAAAGTCAATTTCTTTTCTTTTTTTTTACAAAATGTTTAAAGTCAAACTTATTAACACAATGTCAGCCTTGTATTGTAGTCGTGCATTGTAGACCGTTGATTCTTTTTTTGGGACAACGTTGTGATTTTGTTTTCACTACGTATGTAAAAGTTGAACTTGATTCTCCATGTATGAGAGAATTATTAGAGAAAAACTATGAACCAATCTCAACTGAATTGAAAGAGAAAAAAATTTACTCACACAATCTTGTTACAATGACTGTTTATCACCTATATATTGAGTAACTCTATTGAGATAATTGCAAAATAAACTTCTCAATATAAGAGTGAAGTTACAAATATTAATACTCAGTTTAACTAGCTAGTATTAAGCTAACTAACTATACTGTTGTTAAATAAGTAATTGATCCAATAAACGCAATTCTCTTACCCTAATCATGATTAACTACCTAACAGTAATTAACAATTATAACAAACAGTTACAATAGCTATGAGATAACCAATTACTTATTATGCAACTAATTGTTTATTCCTCTAGTTGTTTACAATTTAACTTCACCCTCAAGCTGAAATATATGTTGAGCATTCCAAGCCTGTTTTATAATATGTATAAAGAGGTATGGTGAGAATGTCTGTAACTTGTTCCATTGAGTAAATAGGTAGAAGGTGAACTATGTCAGCTTAAACATTGTCTCTTACAATATGCTTGGTTCTTTCATGGAATACTACATTTGCAGCTATATGCATTACTAACTTGTTGTCCTAGTGGATAATGATAGGTAAAAAATGAGATATCTGAAAATATTAGCTAATTTTTTTTTTAAGATAAGATACTAACTAATTATAATTTATTATAAAAATCATACACAGAATAGATTTATGTCTCTAAAAAAGTAATTAAAATTAGAGTTTTTGTTAATATTATCAACATAAAAATTAGAATAATTATAAGACGTTAACTATAATTTTTCTTGCACCTCAATATTTGACCATTTTGTTTTTGAAGAGAGTAGTGGTTGGTGCATATAACTCATACACGGGAAAATGTTTATTCGCACTCATCAATTAGTTAAATTTAGTTTTTATTTATATCTTCTAAATAAAAATAAAAATAATTATAATATACACTAATTTGAGTTTATTATAAAAACCTTACACAAATTAAATTTTTGTGGCTAAAGAATCAGTTAAAGTTATGATTTTTTTTTAAATCTTCGAAATGGTAATACGAACAATTGTAATACATATTAACTATAATTTGTTCACACTTCAATTTTATTTAAGTTGTTTCTCAAAAAACATGTCACTTAAGAAGTCACTCGTGCATGTATTCAAATCCAAACCATGATTACCAAAAAAATTCATTCGATTACTTTAAAAGTGTCTAAACCTGTGCGATAGCACGAGAACTTTCCTAGTTTCATATTAAAATCTTTAAATAAATTATTCAATGCATATTTAAATAAACTAATGCGCTAGTAAATCAATGGGATTAAGTTTTATTTTAAGATTTTACATGATATTTAGAGCGTATAACTTTATATGACAACCTATTTCTATTATATTTTATAATAATGATAATAATAGTATATCTAGATATGTCAAAAATTAATGTCATTTAATATGCTTATGAAAATGTTTTTTTAAAACAAAAGATTAAAATATTTAACAAAGAAGTATAAAATCTAATATAATAAAAAATAACTATATATGAAAACTATTCAAGTAAGCCGACTTGGAAGACCTAAAAGGTTTTTTTTAGGGCCTGAAGTTTAACTTGTTTGTCTATATAGAGTTTTAAAAAGTCTTAACTTGATTTGTTTAAAAAATCCTAGTTTGGTCTGGGTCTGAAGTAGACTGAATCCTTATCAGTCAGTCTGACCTATTTTCACCCAGACCAATATCCACCAAAATTTTAGGCTATATTTTTTTTTATCAAAGTATATTTTTATACTAGAAAGAAAGTGTCATCTACTAAATGATCATTTAAGGTGAAAAAGAAAGAAGGTAATAATAATGGCAAAATTGATGTAAGAACAAAAAAAAAGACAACAATGAGGGACTGTAATAGGGGGCAATGGTGTAAGTAAAATAAGGTTTTCCTCTATGTGATCTCCCTAACCCTAACTTCAATTTCACCCCATCGTTTATATTGTGGATAGACATGTATAGTTCATGTAAAGAAAACATCAAATGAGCGTACATGATTGAGAGGTGTTATGGTATGTGTTTTCTCTTTGTTTTTTCAGTTGCATGATGAGATATGTGTGAGAGGTAGATGTGTGTATTGTTTGGACACAAATAGAAAATGAAGAAAACTATCAAACATGGGTCTTTGCTTGGATAGCAAAACAGAAAAGGAGATAATACAATACATATGCCTCTTTTTTTATTTTGAATTTTTTTGTATTTTGCAATTTTTGTTTCTTGTTTATATATTTTGATTAAATAAATAAATGTTGGTGAAAGGTGTGAAATTGCTAACCCTAACTCTTTTTCTTATTTGAAATTTGTGAGACTTAAATAAATAAATGTTAATGATGGGTTTAAGCAATAAGACTAAAGAACAATTTCTTAATTGTCGTTTTCTTGAGATTAAAGAAAATACCTTTTCATTCATACATTGTTATTTACAAACTTAAATTTCAGAAATGGAATAAAGTGTTTCATTTAAAATTAGACAAATGTTATAAGGAAAATTCTATGGTGAAGTCATGAAAATGACTTTTCTGATGAAGTTAACACTATAACATCAAAATTGTAGTGAGTAACACCCCACTGTTTGTACAGTGACATCAAAAGTTCAGTCCCCATAGTATCATCAATTCATCAGATTAACAAGACTACACTTAATCTAATTTTATCATACCTGGTTTTAAGTGTAACACCCCACAAAGTGTAATACTTAAGACAATCACATAATATCATCAAATTTGTTTGCATGTTAAAGATGCCAACGATAAAATAGTACCTGTAAGTCCAAGATGTTGCAAGCATTACTAGATGAATTACTATTGATCATTAATCAATAATCAACAATTTAAAAATGAATCAAACATTAAAATCAAAATTAACTTTTTCAAAAAAGTCAGTTTTCTGACTACACCGTAGAAGCTCCCATGTTATAAATGTGCTTTCTAAAAGTAGAAGTTAACTGACCTTAAATAAATTTATAAAAGTAGCACTTTCACCATACAAGTTGGTCTTTTAAGAATGAATTATACTAGCCTGTCTCCCAAGAAGTCACCTGGTTGGAAGGTCTTTTAAGTATGAATTATACTAGCCTGTCTCCCGAGAAGTCACTTGGTTGGAAGGTTTGTCATACAACCTAAAGAAACTCGGTTCGAGACCCGGCACCAAGAGAAGAGAAGAAGAGGATAAGAAGAATGAATTATACTAATAAAAACTCAATATAAAGTCAATCCATTAGAGTTCAGACCACCTACCATTTATATGCATATAATAAACCTAATAATATTAAATGTGAGGATGTAATATTAAAAGAAAGAAAGAAAACCTAAGGATCCATATAGAATAGAAATAAAGTATGAAATTAATTTATATAGGGGATACCTCTCACTCGTATTAAAAGTTGCTTGTATAAAAATTATTTGAGTTCAATATCAAGACATAATATAGGTGAATGGACTCATTTCACTTATACATTCTTGTGATACATTGTTACTAGGCTCTGTTTCTGCCAACGTAGTTGAGTTCCTTGGGGATACACACTCCCATTTTGCACTTCTCTTTTATATGTCAAAGTAATTTAATTTACCTTTGAGTGTACACATGAATAAAAAAGTGAACTTTTAACCACTAAACTATAAATTGCTATTTTTACTATATTTATAGAGATTGGAGCCAAACATTGCATAATATTTGTAGAGATTAAGATTTGAATCTCGAACACCTTATTTATCCACGTTAAAGATGTGAATTCTTTACCAGTAAACTAATAGACAAAAAAATAGCAATTTATATTTACGTAGATTGATATAATAGAACTAATTTTTTAGTATGACATTTTTCGCTAAATAACAAAACCTTAATTTTATCTATTTTAAAAAGTGTGATCTTTTCTTGGCCTAAAGTAAGTTAAACCATTTTGACCGGAAATAGAGTCATTTGATTGTAAATTACACATGAGAAAATATGACTGAAAATAGACCGTCTCAATTGTAAATTACACATGAGAAAATAAAAAAGGGTTATATGTTTTTAGTCCTTACATTTTGTGCCCTTTTGAAGAATAGTTCCTCCTAAATTTCATTAAATATTTTTAAAATCCTCACATTTTATCTCCGTTATCAAAATTAGTCCATGTCGCTAATTCTTTAACATAAAGTTGATGTGGCAGTTAATGGGTCCCAATTATTTTAGGATTAAATATGTTTTTGGTCCTTGCATTTTGCGTGACTTTGAAGAATAGTCTTTACATTTTGCGTGTCTTTAAAAGCATTTATTAAAAAGTAAGGACTATTCTTCAAAGTCACGCAAAATGTAGGGATCAAAAACATATTTAACCCTGAAATAATTAGGACCCACTAACTGTCACATCAACATTCTGTTAGAGAATTAACAGCAGAGACTAATTTTGATAACGAAGATAAAATGTGAGGATTTTAAAAACATTTAATGAAGTGTAGGGACTATTGATCAAAGGGGCGTAAAATGTAAGGACTAAAAACATATTTAACTCAATAAAGTATGAGTCAAAATCCTCTCCATTTATTTCCCTCTCCATTTAGAGAGATAAGTACACATGAAAAGTAAAAAATAATTAATGATGATGAGACTTATTTAATGATAGGACCCACCACCTATTTTTTTTGTGTCTATTTCTCTTTAAATTGCATCTTCCATTTATAAAAATAAAATACAATCTTATGCCAGTCTCATTTATACCCTGTATTCGCCATATGTAGTTCTTTGGGGTAGGCTTTCCCATTATAACTTCTTTTTATCCAAAGTAGTTTAACTTAGCTTTGAATATACACATCAATGAAACTTTTGAATTTTAAGATTCCTTAATAATTCTGTCGCTTAATGTATGTCTGTCAAAATCTTAAAACTCTATTACTATGATATTATGATATTAGTGTGAGTCTTGCTAACCAGTGCCCCGGGGCATCGGTTAAGGAATCTATAAATAGAATTCTATTTTGGAAATATAAACTGTCACTTTTTATTAAGTAATAATTACATTATTTTTTAATAAAAACTTACTTTATTTAATGCTTAACCAATGCCTTAGAGGCACTGGTTAACATTCTCTTATTATTATTACGACACCGGTTTTTATGTCAATTTTTTGTTTTTGAAATGATCAAAAAAAATTCATACGATGAGAGAATAAGGTACACATTATATATAAATTAGGGAATGATCGTCTTATGTATAATTGTTTATATATGAGAGAATAACGTACATCATTATATATAAACCAGGGAATGATGGCTAAATTATACTAGATGTCATTTAAGTAATTTGATTGTAATTAGATGGTCATTTAAAGCTTTTTCCTATCACGTAGATCATTTAAGTTATTTAACTATAACAAGTTAATTAAGTTTTTTTTGCATCATTTAAATCTTTAGTCAATTGTGTTTATCATATGCAGATAAGATGAGGTCGGTCGTTCAAGTAATTATTAATCATATAATTTGGAACAATTTAGTTTTGTTAAAAGTTTCTATATTTTCTTGGTGCTTATGTAATCGACTTCCTACAAAGGATAATTTGGTTAAGTGAGGAATTATTCAAATTAATGCTACTTTATGCGTGAGCAGTTGTGGATTGATGAAAAGTATTGATCATCTGTTTCTGGGTTGCAACTTATTTGGGAGTAATTGGGGCTTAGTTATGCAATGACTTAGAATTCACTCAGTGCACTTGCTACACATGTTTGATGAGTAAATAATCAAATACCCCCCCGAAATTGCAGGTTTCGTCAATTACCCCTCCGAAATTCACAAAACGTCAAATACCCCCCCAAAATTTTATTCCGTCGGTCAATTTAGTCCTTCTGTTAAGTGGTTCAGTTAAAGTTGATGACGTGGCTATTTGATGCTGATGTGTCAATGCTTGCTGGCAGGGGGGTAACTGACTGAATTATAAAAGTCACTTTTAATATATTTTTTTGTTACTTCCCCCCCAAATATGCTTTTCTCTCCCTTTCAACACATCTGTATCCAATGAAG
>Ga0315914_1011645_pt1 | contig 10450 bp, 7 predicted proteins | sample MpolenodulesMG_FD_203920 | JGI IMG/M metagenome (GOLD analysis project Ga0315914, IMG submission 203920) | Medicago polymorpha root nodule microbial communities from Los Angeles, California, United States - elongated nodules | ecosystem: Host-associated > Plants > Roots > Nodule | place: USA... | reverse complement strand
TCGATATTACATTTTAGTGGAGCTCTCCTTGGAAGTGCAAGGGGGACATGACTACTTCCGGTTTGTGGAAGGAACCTGTATAATTGCTTGTGTTCTTTCTTCTTCTGTTCTTTACATTTATCCGTTGCACAAAGACTCTGAACTCACTCATACTCTGAACTACTTCAGACTCTGAACCTGAGAACAATTCTTCAGAACGTAAAAGAAGAAGTTTTCAAAAACACAATTCAACCCTCCCTTCTTGTGGTTTTTCTCACCTTCAGATGGCAGACTCGTAAACTCAAGATCATGAACCCGATCCATGATAAAGTTATGATTTGAATGATTCACCGACCAACTCATCACAAAACAAAACCAATCATTTCTTGTATGAAATAAAGTATAGAAATAGATTTGTCAAAAGCATAAAATTGAAACCAGAAATGTTCATACGTTAACTTGAAAAGCTCCTAACGACAAACTACATGAGAGCAAAATACAACATGATGGGAATGACAAAATGACTTGCACATACAAAAAAAAGGCAAGAAAGCTAAGACTCACGATTAGTTTCTACATCGAGGTGGAAGTGCTCAACATGATCCAAAGCATTGGCAAAGGAATCGTCCACCACTTGGAAAGTATCTTCCACTATCTTGGTTGTCTCTCTCTAGGAAGTGTCGAAGGCTACCTACATCGCCTCAAGATCATTGTTTTAACCTTGGACAACTTCCTCCAATAGGCCAACCTTCACGTTTAAATTAGAAGGCACACCGGATCTTGGTAAGAAATCTCTTTAATTTTCGCTATCGCGGTGACATGAGACTTGGTTAGAAAGCTCTTTGACTTCCGCCTCCAAATCATGGCGATTCTTTTTAGAGAAAGGTCACTCTTCATCTTCTTAGTGCACTTCTCATGCTGGTCCAAAACTTGTTTGTGCTCATCCTTAATCTTCGTTGATTGCTTCTTCATGGAGTCCCCTTCTTCAAACACTTAAGGAATGCAAAAAATGGATACAACGTACATCCTTTATGACTGGGAAAGGAAGGACGCACCAACTCATTCCAACCCTCATTTCTCAAACCAGATAGATAATCAAGGTCCTCTGGGCAACATGAAAGGAGAGCCGACAATTAAGTCATTTGGAAGGAAGGTCAGTGGAACACCAACACCTGAGTTAAAGATGGGTTTGTCATCCTTCACAAGGTTTCTTTTCTTCCATCTTATAAGAGGCCCACTCTCAGCCAAATCATCTCATGGCCTTTTGTTGAGTGGATCAACATTGACGGTCCCTTGTTGACCCCAAATCGATTAAAAGCTAGAATCCGTTTATGCGGTCATAAGAATACATCTGTAACGCTTGGTCGACGAACTCTAACCCTAATTGTTATATGCCCTATCTCGTCTCTATTTTATTAATGTAAATTAGTTAGATTAGTTTTTAAACAAACAATCAATTAAACCATAAACTTAAGATGATAATTGATGTTGAACGGTTTATGATATGCACTAGTCCCTGTGGAGACGATACTAAAATATTTACTGTTGATAAAAATAGGATGTACAAATATTTTACATCAGTAACTGAAAGGGAATGTCTTTAATAACTGAATGTAAATGGGAATGAAAATTCTAGAACTTAAAATATTAGAAAAAAATCTAAAAAATAAAAATAAACAAAATCATTTTTTTGAGGGAAAAAATAAACAAAATCATAAAAGTACGCCAATAATTTATTCATTATATTTTTATGTAAATCTATAATTCAGTAATAATTCAAAACAAAATTCGATATAAATATAATTACTATATAAATCTTCGTAAATTTTTTTTTACTACAAATAAAAACTTGGTAATATTAGCGACAAATTTGTCCCTTCTGGGAGCTGTCATGTAAAACCTAGTTTCTTCTCCTTCACCCACAAAAGAGAGGTGGGTTTGGGGTCAACTTTTGACACCAAATCATCACTCCAAATCGTTACGTGATTTTCACTTATATTTTAGTTTTGTTTTTCGTGATTTCGTCGTCTTAGTACGACGTTGTTTCTATTCTAGTTAAGTCACTTAAAAAATTGATTATAGTAATCGATTTCAAATTCCAATAATATTAATTGTAATATTTTTTTTTTCCGAAAGAGATTGATTGTAATATTTTATTATATTGATTAAACTAATTTTAGTGGTAATTTTATGAATTATTCATTTTTAGAATTTATAGTAGAATAGAAAATATAAAAAACAAAATCAAACAATGATAAGTTTTAGTTACGGCCGCAGCCGTAGGTAGAGGTCCATAATGTTTTTAAAATTTTCTCGTTAGAATTACCAATGGTTTTGTCCGTAGGTATAGGTGGAAAACATACAATGACAGACAGATTTATCTACGGAAATTTTCCCTATAGTGACGGATTTTAGCCGTCACTATAAGTCAAATTTCTTGTAGTGATACAAAGAAAATATGGGTTGAGCCCGGACATGTGCCCAGGCTCGCCGGGCGGTAAAACCCCCCCTGATTCTTTATGCTTCCGGTGTTGATTTAGTTCTTGCTGGTCTTGTTCAAGCTTATGAACGTTTGATACGCCTTTTATAATTTAGCCTTTATTTTAATTTCTAAGCACAATTTAATGGAAATTTGGTGTTAAGTGGTGCTTTATCTGACCGACAGAAACACATGTATAATGGAAGATTGGATCCTTGTGGCGCCGTCCATATAACCATTGGTGATGGTGGAAACCAAGAAGGCTTAGCCCATAGACAAGTAATATTTGCCAGACACATTACAAAAATTGGTTATCTACTGAATTGGTTACTGTCTGAAATCTGTACATATAACTACTAAGGTTATTTATTGGTATTCTTACATCATTGTTGTTTACAGGTACATAAATCCACAACCAAAGTGGTCAGAATTCCGTGAAGCCAGTTTTGATCACGCGGTGAGCTGAAGATTGTAAACTCTACTCATGCCTTTTGGAATTGGCATAGGAATGATAATGATGAGTCAATTAAGGATGATGATATCTGAATAACCTCTTTGGTAAGCTCGGGATGCGTTGATAAGAACAGACATGAGCTCAGGAGCATGCTTATGACACCCTAATAGACTCATGTCATGTCTGCTACATGCATTACTTAAGTGTCCTAAGAGCAAGTACACTTGAGCATTTCAGTACACAACTGCTTGTTGTCTTTTTGTATGTATATACTTTAAGGACTTGGAATTTTATGTAAATGGAGTGTAAAGCTAGTAATTTCTTTGGAATAGATGATATTGATTATATTGTCTAAACTTACTTTAATAAACCATCAATGTTTGACTAGATACAACCAGAGGTGGATTGTTAAACATTAAATGAAAAATTAAGGGTCAGTATATTCTTTCACAATGTACAATTTGGTAAATCTATTAAATTACAAGAGGTAATTCAATCATGTAAAAAAAAAGAGGCAATTCAATTTAGTTACAAGAGAGAGTATAAAGGAAAACGTACAAAACAAATTTAAATTCCAAAAACCAAAAACGATTGCCAACCAAATCAATTTTCGAAATGATTGTCAATCTCTCTGGTCCAAATTTATATGCTTAGTATTTGCAAACGATTTTTAATATCGCTGGCATCTTTCACGATCTTTTGAATAAATTCAAATTCATACCCGGTCGTGTAAGTCATTCCAGACAAATTAGAAACTTCAAGCAAAGCTGACTTCCATTTTTGTACTCTCTCCGAGTTAATTCCAAATTTTTTTTCATGTTGAGCCATGTCTTTGCCATAACCTTTTCTCAAATGCCTTATGTCTGATGGCTCTACTTTGTAGAAGATTGGCCAAACTATTTGATTATCGCATTTCATACATTCAAGAATCTTCACAAGTTCATCAAGACACCATGTGGAATTTGCATAGTTTTCAGACAAAACAATAATCGAAAGTCGTGATGCTGCAATTGCCTTTCTAAGAGAAGGTGAAATTTGGTCTCCAGTGTGCAGTCCTTCATCATCTATGAAAGTCTTGAATCCCCCTTGGCATAAAGCTTGAAAAAGAAAACCTGTAAAAGAGGAGCGAGTATCTTCCCCTCTAAAACTGAGGAACATCTGCCATTGAGCCGTTGAATGTCTCAAATTGTCTAGTGATTTTTCCCATTCCTCCATTGGTTTACTTCTTAAGGAAGACCCTTCCTTAATGATTTGTCCTGGTAACCCATCGCATTCAAAAACAATTTTATGTGCCACATTCAATAAGCCAGATGAGGAGGAGTGGTCCTCTTCGAGAATTCCTGAATGTTTTTGAAGCAAAGTCCAAGCTTCCTCTGTAGATAAGGGATCAAGTAGAATCTCCCTTTGACATTGCATTAAGTCACAATATTTTTTCTGACGTGTAGTCAAAAGTACCTTGCATCGATTACTTTTACAAGGAATTCCTACATCTCGTAGGTCAAATTTTGCCCGAACATCATCAAAGACCACAAGTATTGGACGATCCTTATTTTCTATTGTGGATAATATTTTTCTCGCTCTTCTAGCTTCACAGTTTCCATCAAATATTATTTTCAAGGAGTTAGCAATTTCATCTTGCATTGCTGTGATATTTAGGTGTTTGGTCACTTTGACAAATAAAAACTCATAATTTTTTTTAAAATACATTTCATCCATTGCTTTCACCAATGTTGTTTTACCAGATTCCCGCCTACCGTACAATCCAATTATACAACAACTATCATCTCGAAGTGCCTCCAAAAGTTCATCTGAAGCCTTCTTCGTTGACTTGAACCACTCGAAATTATTTCCCAAAGTTGAAAATGAATCAAAATTACATTTTTTATTTAGTGCTGTAATTTCTTCCTGCAATTTATTAAATTCAATCCATGATGGTGATTTCGATTGTACCGTAAGATTCTCCATTTTTTGGATGATTATGTCTGCTTCTTTTAGCCACTCATACACAATATCTCTAACATTTTCAGTATTGCAATCAATTGCTTCAACTTTTGCACGCACACGATCACAATTTGAAATGAGTTTGTTCTTTTGTCTTTCAACTTTCACATAGCCTTTGCCAAACCAATCAGATACACGTTTATTTACATCAACTTCCTCTACCACCTTCTTTACCGCATGAGTTACAAGAAGACAACCATACTGAGCAACAGCATAGGGTTTTTTTCCTGCTGCAAAATTTATTAATAGAAACATCTAAATCAGCATAGTTTCAGCTTTGTTTATAGATTTACTTATGACAAAATAAAAAATTCAGAGATATGATTTAACTTCTGTTGATCATTATATGAAACAAATAAAGAAGAGAGTTGAAGTGAAAGAAACTGAACTCACACATGTTTGCAGCAAGCAGAAAGAATTAGCTTGAAACCAGAAAGGATTGCTGGATGAGTGAAGTTTGAATGATTGTCTATCATATTTATATTAGCTTGAAACCAGAAGTATGATGTGAGGCCATCATATCATAATGTCCACGTAAGTTTTGGTTAAAAAGTGGCCAAGTGGTTCGTAAACATTATGTTGACATTAGTTTGCCGTGTGCAGCTGGGAGCGGTTGCCTTTTTTGACATTGTGGTATCAACCACAATGTGATAAATGACCTACCCCTCTCACTCTCTCTCCCTCTCTCTCTCTCAAGGATCTTTTGTTTTTTATTACTCCCTCTCTGTTTCAAAATGAGTGTCGTTTTACGCAATTGCACACATATTAAAGAATGTAATGAAGAGAAATGCTAAGGACAAACTCTCTATCACACTCTATTGAACACACTCTTTCCTATTGGGCCACATCACCCTCATTCTAAAATACTGGAATTGGCAACATAGCATTTCTCATATAATGAAATAATCATTAGACATAACACTTTTATCAAACTGCCCTTACTTTATAAGAAAAAAAAAGTTGAAGAGGGTAAAGTTGGAAGAAAAAAATTAAAGTTGTATTGAAAATGTAAAGTGACATTCATTTTGAAACAATTTTTTTTGGCTAAAATGACACTCATTTTGAAACGGAGGGAGTATATTTTAACCTAAACGGTGACGTGTGACACATTATAATTAACCAATGTCACGTGACATTGAAACTCCACTATCACGCAAATGCTACCCCATTATTGCTAACTACATCTGAATCATTCGATTAAGATTGGACATTTCAGAATTTTAACTCGAATTTTTGAATCAAAAATAAACAAAACACGAACTTAAAATTTAAATCATTTGATCTTGATCGAACGATTCAGATATACTAATTGCATACAGTTTGCCTGCACTCAATTCAAATACCATGTTTTTTTTAAAGAATTCACATACCAAGTTTTTTTTAAGGAAATTCAAATACCAAGTTGAAAATAACTTAATTTGCATTTTTATTATGGATAATGCTATGTACAACAAAACAAAATTAGTAACACTATGACCACCGTGTTTTGCGGCCAACAAATTTTGTCGACTAAAATGCATTTCACCATCCCTTCGTGGTATATTCCTTCTGATCATATAGCACCACTCTTTTATTATTCAAACTAGTTTTAAGATATGTTTCTGGAGTTGTTGGTATTTGGATTTTGCACCACGGTCAATCTATTTGTCGAATTTAAACCCTAACTGTTCTACGCAAATGCTCATTTTTTATATTTTTGTACTTGGTTTCGCGTTCGTACACGGGTTTGCTGGGTTGCGCCTGTAATTTGTGGTTTTTTGTTGATAGATTAGGGTTGACCCACTCAATTTGATGTACAACGATGTATTTCCGTTTTGGGTTTTATCTGGATCAGGTTTAATGTCCCCAAGTCTCTGTATCTTTTGCTTTTTATTTAATTTTTTTTTCTTAAAAAAAAAGAAGAAAGATATGTAGTAACGTGTCTGTCTTCCAACTTTTATCAATAAAAACTGTAAAATTTTATCTAATTATTTAAAATATTAATATTCTTATAGTTTTAAAAAAAGAATAGTTTTTCTTCCTGAAGTGAAATTCTAACTATTAAAGTACTTTTTTTAAAAAAATGAATAACTAAATATGACGAGTTATAAAAAAAAAAATTCCATTAAAAAAACATTTTTAGCAAATGAATCACAACTCATAATAAATAACCAAATTAAGAGTAAATTGTTTAAATGTCATTTAGGATTATTGAAAGTAGACTACACAAAAAATATTATGTTTTTTTTAGGAACAAAATATATTGTGTATAATCTTTATTTTATTTTATTTTTGACGTTACTGTAACCTCTTTATTAATACTATAGATATAAAATCTACTACTATAACTAGCAAAGGACCTGTGCATTCGCATGGGTCGCGTGATATTATTGTAATTAAATATAAAAAAAAGTTATATTAGTAATATTATGATATTAAAGGAAAATTATCTATTCCCACAAAAAAAAGGAAAATTATCTATAAAAATATAATCTTTTCATTAAATATTTTTTTACATGCAAAATTCTGGTAAATATATGTATCGCGTCTCTTGTGGATTTTATATGCTTATATTTAATAAAAAAATTTCTTTTTTAGGAAATAAAACAAAACAAAAACAAACACTAATGTAATAAAACAAAAAATTTTATGACCCAATATTAGAAAGTTGATATGAAATTTTTTGAAAACTCTTGACTATTATCGAAATACCAACACTAATGTAATATTTATATTAAATATTTGTTCATTTTATTTAAAAACCGTTTATTATTTGTGGCGTATTTGTTGTAGATTTTACCTATGTTTTTTATTTAACAATGACAAGTATGTGTCATTTATTTTTTTATTTTTTTTTATATTTATGAGGGAGAAATGTGCACCCTGCTTTTTTCGACTTCTCTAGTTAATATAAACCTCTTTGTAAATAGAGTAAGATGATGAAATGAAAAAAGGCGTCGAAAAACCAAAGATTATTGGCCAAAATTAGGTATAGAATAAACAATAAGCAACATAATATGTAATAAAATTTAATGGCATGAAAATAATAATTTGAATCTAACAAATACGTTAATCAAACAAAATATCAAGATAGATTACGCATAAGTGATATTTAAGAAAAAACACTATTATTGATGAGAAGATAAAGACACACGATCGAGCCTCACCAAATATATATTTGTCAAGTAGCCCAATGAGATTAAGCGTTACCAATTTTTTCTTTTATCAAGTCGCTTAGTGGCTGATACTCACACATTTTAAAGGTGGAGAAGTGGGGTGTATGGAGTTTGAACCTGACCCATGCACATAATATACATTGTCCCTACCAACCGAGCTAAGCTCACGAAAACCACCAATTTATATTTATATTAAGTACAATTTTTTTATTCTCGTTCTCAAGCTAGACAATATAAACTACATATTTTAGCCATACATTAACTTTGTGCAAGAGATTGATATCCCATGAAACATTCCTAGCTTTTGGCAATCAAACAAGAATTTCATCTTCGTAATTACCATCGCAAAGCGCACACGTAGAGGTACCATAAACACCCTCGACAAACTCTCCAGATTAAGTTCTTCACTTTCGGCGATACCTTCAATTTCCAAATTCCGACCTAATAGCCCAATCTGTGTTAGCAATTTCCTCCATACATAACCTATACCTGCTTTTGACAGAGGAATGACCATTCTTCTCAGCTTTTCAAATTAATTGACCCTCCTCTACTTGTCTAATATGATGTGTTTTTAGGATATATTCTCTAGGTTGTGCGTTGATCAAAATAATAATTAAGTGATAGTTCGTACTATGAGAATTGTTCTCTATAAGAGAGTGTATTCTGGCTTGTTGTATGTCTTCTCTCGGTTGCCCTACACCCGAGACACAACGTCCATCGCTTAACCACATGGCATCAAAGATTGAAATGCTCAAACCATTACCCATTTTCCAACGGACTCCTGAACGGACCACTCTCTTAGACCTTCCTAAATGGTGAGGTCTTACCATTTAAGACCCAATACCAAATAGGTACCCTCATTGGAGAATTTTGTTTTGGGGTCTTCTAAGACCCAGACATCCATTCTTAAGTGGACCCCAAACTACGTTTTATTAAAATAATAATTGTATTGTTGAAATGTAAATGAGGAAGAGTTATTGGGTGGACCCATTTAGAATTTTTGTTAGAGGGTCTCCATTGAAGTGACTCAATGCTTATTAAGTATTGTTACTATAAAATTATAAAAGAGTGATGTGTACCTGAAACCCATTTAAAAACTCCAAATTTAGGGTCTCCATTGAACTCACACGATTTACTTTTGTTGAGCATTATATGAAACAAATGAAGAAGAGAGTTGAAGTGAAAGAAATTGAACTCACACATGTTTGCAGCAAGCAGAAAGAATTAGCTTGAAACTAGAAAGGATTACCGTATAAGAGAAGTTTGAATGATTGTCTATTAGCTTGAAACCACAAGTATGATGTGAGGCCATTAGTTTACTTTATCCATCTATCTCTATCATAAGGTCCACGTATATGTTTTGGTTAAAAACTGGCCTAGTGGTTCGTAAACATTATGTTGACTTGAGTTTGCCGTGTGCACCTGGGAACACGGAAAAGAATTGATTTCAACAATTATTTTGTTTGTTTTTGATTTACAAATATCAGAATGCAACCTCTTCCAATTAGTTTGACTGAAATGACAGACAATCACATATTTCCAAGAACAAATAACCATATATTCACTCCTTCATATCTGCATTGAAGTTGATACACAAAAAGAAGAAGAAATAGTTATCCAATGTTATGGGTCTAACAAATTCCCACAAAACCGACTTGTGATAACTGTCCCTCACTTATAAATATGTTCATGCCATATGTTATCCAATGTGAGACTCTTTTGATAAAAGTTTAAGAGTTTAGCCATGGATCACTAGATACAAATTATGGCATATCATAGAGAAGGAAGAAGAAATTGTGTACCTTATATGTTTAGGTTCATGAACGATCACCATCAAGTTATGAGAGGAATAACTACCCTCATTCCGTTTAGTGTTAGGTTTTCAGAGTAGTGTTCAAAATTGCTTAACCGTCTGATGGGATGACGTTTAAATAGCTAAACGGCTGAGGGTAGGGAACTCTCATTGGGCTTAGCTAAATGGTTCAATCCATCACAGTCTATTTAGAAAGAATAGCCTAACCATACATATTCATCATCTAATTAGTGATTAACACAATAAACCATAATATATATTATGACATTAACTTATAATAATTGATTATTGTCAATCCATAATTGATTAATTAAATAATTAATCCAACAACCTCCCACTTAGATGACAATACTCAATTACTAAAAGAATATAAAATTTCACTTGTCATAAAGAATTTTAATTTTAAAATTATATGTATGGTCAAAGCACTAATCATTCAAAAGAGAAGTAAGCTTTAATGCTGCAGAAATTGAATCCGATAGGGAAAACAAATCATACAGATCAAATACTCACTTTTCTAACAAATGATGAATTTATAGTGACACATTTGAATTAAAAGGGTGTGTCAT
>Ga0315914_1011644_pt1 | contig 10450 bp, 8 predicted proteins | sample MpolenodulesMG_FD_203920 | JGI IMG/M metagenome (GOLD analysis project Ga0315914, IMG submission 203920) | Medicago polymorpha root nodule microbial communities from Los Angeles, California, United States - elongated nodules | ecosystem: Host-associated > Plants > Roots > Nodule | place: USA... | reverse complement strand
AATTTTTATTTTTTTAAAAATATGATTTACACACATGCCATAAATTAAATGAGGACACGGCATCAAAAACGGACACATCATCACTAAAACACCCAAGGGACCTCCAAACCAGAAAGGAGGAAAAAGATAGGGTGCAAAATCGCTCAATTAAAACAATGGGATGCAAAATCGCACAATTGGCAAAATATAGGGGGGAAAAGTGCAATTAAGCCATTAGTTTTTTCCCGTCAACACGCTCACAATATTATTTGCAAATTATTAAAGGAAAAAAGAGCATTTGATTTTGTTAAAAAAATTAAAGTAAAAGAGAAATGTAAATTGAAGTCTAATAAAAATCATAAGTGTAACAATTTATGACATAAGTATAAAATGATAGTCATAGAAGTAACATAAATACTTTTGTCAAAAAAAAAGAAAGAAGTAACATAAATACTTTTTTTTAACTTAATTATTAAATATATACTCCGATGGCCATGCATTAAAGGTCAAATAATTATAATAGAAGAAGACAATCTAAACATTAATTTCAAATTCCTTGTTTAATTTCAATAGAGAAATAGAAAATAATTATAATAGAAGAAGACAATCCCAAAGCTATATGGTTCGTGAAAATAGAAAATGTAAAAAATACAAATTATTGGGTTCCAATACAATTACGAAATGAAAACTTATGAAATTTTCTAGTAGAATGTTACAAGCACAACACTCAAGAACATTTACAGATACCTAGCTTGGATCCACGATACAAAATACGATTACCATAGAAGATACACCAAGGTTGTTGAGGATATGTGCAAATATACCTTGGACAATCAAGATTAGAAGTACAACAGCCAAAAGGAAGTTTTGGGAGCAATCCGCTTACTGTCATTGTTGAATAAATGATGTTAGTAAAATGAGATAAAACATTTTGTAGAATGTAACCTAAGAAAACTTTTGAAGGATAAAGTGTGGCTTACTTTCATGGTTTGCAACAACAAATGGAGAAATAAAGATAATCATAAAATAAACAAACTTTACAATTTTAGTCATACTTTCTCCCCGTTGCATATATGTGATATGATTTTATTTTATGATTTATAAAGCCTACTCTCACCTTAAATACATTAAATTTCTTAAGATCACGTTCTCATTCTCATTCTCATTCATCATCACTATTAAATGTGTTGTATATATGTTTTCTTTTAGCACAAATAATAAATTGGTGATATAAAACGTTATAATTAAACCTCTCTTGAGTACATGAAAGTGTTGTGTTTGTCTTTCTATCACCCTTAGTAATGAGGACAAATAAAGAAACCTACCAATCATAAGAATTCATTCTTATTTTACAAAGTTATTTTTATTCTATAACCTTTCATGACAGAAAAGGGAAATCACAAAAAAGGAAATTTTTTGTTGAATTTCATGTGAACTTTAGGCCATGACAAAGCTATAACTGCTGTATTTATTACTGTTTTCTTTTATTTTTATAATCTTAATAGGAATCTATTTGCAATATCAATAAATAGAATATTTAGTGGTGGTTCTTGAACAATTTAAAAAGTAAGTTTCAATGCATTTAATGCATATACAGACTTAGTCACGGATAGAGCATTGATTTGTTCAATGGTGATACACATTATATTTGCACAAAATGAATAATGATAAAATACTAACAAATGTACTAGTGTATCGACAAGTAGTAATATATAAAAGATTCATCTCCATACATGAATTGTCTAGTTTCACCTTCACTATTGTGTGCGGGCTTAGTCAAGGATTGAGCATAGATTTGTTCAATGGTGATAAACATTATCTTTGCACAAAATTAATGATGACAAAATACTAACAAGTGTACTAGTATATCAACAAGTAGCAATATATAAAATATTTATCTCAATGGGGATTATATAGTTTCAGCTCAGGGTAGCAAAAAAATCCGTGCCCGCGGGTATCTGCGGATAAAATCTATGATGGGCACAGGTTGGATAGCTAACCGGTACCCGTGGGTATAATAAATGGGTATTTAACTACCCGTTATTTTATGGACACGGACATGAATTTGATGATACCCGTGCCCGCGGGTATCCGTACCTGTTAAAGAATTAAGTAAATTACTAAAATAACCATGTGTGTGTAGTTTGAGAACATTGAATTTAACTCAATCTTGAAAGATATGGATGGTGACATTGACATAAGCAGTGAATGACATGAGATTTTATTTCAAATATCATTGTTATGCAGATTTATTTGAATTTTTATTTCGAGGTTTCTATGATTTTATTTCAGGAAGTGGGAAGTGAAAGTGAAGTTATTGAAGCTTGGAATGAATATGAAATTTTGGATGTTTATTCGAATTTTAGTCTTTTCTAGCTTTTATTTGGAGGTTTTTTTTGCTTTTTGGATGTTTATTTGGATTTTGGATATTTGGATTTTATTTCAACCGTTGCTTTTTGGATTATGTTATGAATTATGAAATTTTAATGGAATATGTTATGTATTGATGTTTAAAAATCGAAGTTTGTAGGTAATTTAAAAAGTCTTTTCGTTGTACAAAAAAAATCAAAAATCCACAGGTACCCGCGAATATCCGTGGGTATCTAAATACCTGTGAATTACCCGTATAGGAAGAAAATTATGCAAGAATTCTTGTGGAAAAAGACTAGATAGTTAGTAAACTCTTACCTATTAATTACACATCAGATGATGAGAATCTGCATGATACAAATGGTAGGATCTAGAGAAGAAAAAAATTACAAAATATTAAAGGTCTAGTTACTAGGAATTATGAAACCATATCAAAGGAACCCACATATGTGTTTTTCTGGTGGTGTTAGCTTATGAATTTGGAGTGTGGTCATTATTTAGGTTTTTGGTTTGATTCTCTCTGATTTCAATTTGGATGGGATAGTTTACTGCTTCAACCATAAAAAAAAACAGATCAATGGTTATCCACAAAACTTTCAAATGAAGTATCAATATTGAAATATAAGGGGAATTTCCAACTCCCCTTCAAGATTGGCGGTAAAAAAGACATTTGAAGAGCCACAAACTTCATGTTGGTATGAAAGTTGAATCTTGGATGAATTAATAGGCTTTCCTATAAGGGAAATGATAAGTTATTTTCTGGTGAATAATTGAGATAATCTCCTCCCCAACATATGGTGCACTTACTTGCCTTTTTGAGCCCAAATGTATACTGTCAATTGATGAGCGAAAAGTTTATTTCACATTTATAGATAATGGTTATTATCACCACAAAAAAAAAAGATAATGGTTATTAGACCAAAATTGGTTAAATATCAATAATCATTAAGTTTTATTGATAAAAAGCATGTGAGAACAATTAGGATACACTAATGTGCACTTAACTGTGCAGGAAATTGTAAGTAAATGAGGATCTGTCTTTGGACATAATCAACCCTCTAGACTAACTTCAATACTCTTGACCTTGAAGAGAAGCTATATGTAATAGACAAAGACAAGACTATGTATCAAACAATTTTCAAGTCAAAATATCAATGGGACTAATATGTGCAAAAGGGGATAAAATTTTGGGCTAACAAAATGTTCTGGACCGGCCAAAAGGACCTTTGGCCCATTTACTTAGGCCCAATACAAGCCAAAGCCCAAACACCACGTTTGGCAACATTTCTCGCGACACATCCCTTTCCCACAAGGGGGGTGCACGGAGCGAGCGAGCCGGTTCAAACGAACCACAACGTCTCTCTGCACGTTCCCGCAATAAACTCTTTGGCGGTTACACTTCCCACGATTTCGTAACCACCAGAGCTAGGTGTGCCATTACAACGGCTCTGCAGCCCTCCACCTCTATAAATATGGGACTCATAGCAGTCCCCAAGGTAGAATCTAACTCTTCCTCTAGACCCTCACTCTCTGATCTCTACTTACTTGAGTGTCGGAGTGCCGGCAGGTACACACCTCCCTTCCGCTCCAAGAAGGCATTTTGACGCATTCTACCACCACTCAAACCACCGCATTCAAAGCACCAGCAGTCACCTTCTTATCACTTACGATCAATGGCGCCGTTTGTGGGAACTATAAGCTCTCCCCTTTTTTATACTCCTAAAAGCCAAAGCTTTCCAAAAAATTACCATGGCTGCCAACGGTGCCAACTCCCATATACGAAGTGAGATTCGCATCCCTCAACGGGATGGTATGACATCTTCACCTTCTCCTGGGGGTACACCCAGAAAGGAACCGATACAAATAAGTCCTCTCCAAGAAAGGCCTCTACAAGGTCCTACCCGACCTACAGAGACACCCGAAGATGCCACGCTAACTGGTGCCCTCGTCAGCAACCTGCTCCGCACGATTCAACAATAGACGTCGTTAATCGAGGAACAGAACTGACGCCTGATGGATCTGGAGCAAGCACACCCTCTAGTCCGAGCCAAATGGACTCCTTCCCCAGTACGTAGCAGAAGAGGAAGGAGCCCTCGCAAGTCACGTTCCAGATCCCCGCGACATTCAGTAAGCGTCAGATCTCCGAGTTACACCAGGAGGTCGGTCAGAAGTAGATCACCCAGACGAACTCCTCCAAGGCGGTCTCCTCCCAGACGATCCCCTCCTGGGAGATCCCCACCTAGACGATCCCCTCCAAGGAGATCCCCGCCAAGACGTAACAGATGCTCTTGGTCTTCCTCTAGCTCTGAGGACACTCGCGATGCCCAGAATGACCGTAACGCTTACGGTCCATTCACTCGGCACATCCGAGAAGCTCCTATCCCCCGCGGGCTAGAAAAGCCTCCCCATATGGACTCATACGATGGGACAACCGATATGGATGAGCACATCGAGAACATTGAGGCAGTTCTCACATACAGATCGGTGCAGGGCGTCGTAAAATGCAAACTCTTCGTCACTACACTGCGACGAGGAGTCGTCACCTGGTTCAAGGACCTATGGAGAAACTCCATTGACTCATTGAGCGAACTCTGCTACGAGTTCACGAACCACTTCACCGCTTCAAGGACGCAACCAAAAACGGTGGCATCCCTTGAAGCCATTATTCAAGGAAAGAGCAAACCTCTCCGGGATTACATCGAGAGGTTCAACAAAGAAGCTATTCAGGTAAGAGGTGCTGACGAGACAATGAAGCAGTACCTCATTGCCAAAGGTCTGCGCGAAGGCACGGACGTGAAAAAAGCTGTCTGTTTGGATCGCCCAAGGACTTTCAACGAGTTCCTAGCGATCGCAAAGATCTACATAGCATATGAAGAAGAGCTGTACGCGGACAGCCTCAACAAATCCAAGAAGGAGGAACCTGCTACTGAATCCTCCAGAAAGCCCTTCCATGAGTAAAAGAGGGAAGGCAAAGTAACTCGTGAAGGCAAAAGACCCAACGGTCACTTCACGGAGTATATGCCCTTGGCCATGTCAGGGAGAAAATCCTCGCCGAGATCGCAGTGGCCGACCTAACAGAAGCTGGCGTTAAGCCACCAAAGGCTCCATCTCAGGAGATGAAGGGAGTTGACAAAACAAAATATTGTCGATTCCACAAATGCCACGGGCACGTCACCAACGACTGCATCCACCTGAAGGATGCCATCGAACTCCTCATCCAACGAGGACGGCTCAAACAATTCATCAAGATCCCCGAGTCGGAGAGAAAGACCGTCGAAGTCATCGGCGATGGCACCGAGACTGGCAAGATAATCGCCATGTCCGTGGAGCACCTGGGCGATTTCCCTGGCAACATGGAAATCACCCCCTACTCATGCACTTGGGAGAAGTTTCCCTCTGCCAACGTCATCACGGGAGGAACATTGAACATCTCCATGGGAAGTTCGAAGAGCTCATGAGCGTCAATTTGCTGGCCCCTTCCAACCATGGAGGAAGACCACCTTTAGCGTTCTACGACTCAGAACTACCCGGTGGGGCCTCAAATTCAGCCATTCATTTGCTAGTACGAGCATCAATGGCCAACACTGATGTATGTTGAGTCTTAATTGACACAGGGGCCTCATGCGACATCATGTACACCGGCCTGTTCAAAACTCTTCAACTTACGGAGAAAAACCTTTCTCCATATGTTGAAAATGAACTCTACGATTTCAACGGCTCGTCTACTCAGCCATGGGGTTACATAGAACTGTTGGTCACCTTTAGCGGTTGATCATGCCACCCATCTCAAGAGAGTGTTCGAACAAACTCAGAAATATAAAATGCGGCTCAACCCGAAAAAATGCACCTTTGGAGTACAAGCGGGCAAGTTCCTTGGTTTCTACCTAACCGAAAGAGGAATTGAGGCAAACCCAGATAAATGCCAAGCGTTTACTAAGCTTCCCATGCTCCTGTTAGCCTATATTTTAAAAGGGCTATCTTAAATGCAGTCGAACCAAGGTTGACCTTATGATCGAAGAAATAAATCGTGCTCTCCTATTCTTATATATTTAATCGAAGTTGGACTTGCTGGAAATGCTCAAGGCGCGTATTTTAGTTCGACAAGCAGGAATTATCGAAGAGCAGTTTGTTTCGGATAAGGTCAAGCAATAGATATTTCCAAGGTGCACATATTCGAAATTCAAATCGAATGGATATCTGTTGTCCGTTTTTAGTAGTTATAGTTTCAAACCTTATGTAGGTAGTTATTTCTATTTGTATAAATAGTAGTTTCTCGCAAGAGAAAATGGTCACAATTCAATAATACAATAAACTTACACTCAAACTATCCGCATTCAAAAGAGAAACGAGTCACAAGTTGCAATGTATGAACATGTGTATCAATTTACATTCAATCAATGCAATTTAAGTTTGTTTTCTTAAGTACTTTTGCAATTTATTTGTTTATTTCAAACAATCTCTTTTATTTTCGTTTCAAAAGCAATTTCGACGGATTTGATTAAGTTAAATTCGATAATCATCTTCATAATCTTTTTATGTTTATTGAAGAGCAATAATGAATTTCTGGGAAAAGAAAAGCACAATATGTCCTTAAGATTTACTGGTTGATCTTGCAAGTAATCAATTTTAAATCAGCGGTTATTTACCAAAAATCAGTATAAACAAATCGGCACGCCCAGTGGGACCTATTTTGCTTTTTGCTTTAGAAAGTTTTCTATTGGAAAATTTATTCGATCAAATATTGATGGTTTGTGTTATGTATGTGATTGAGAAGTAAAAAACAACTTCTTGAAAATGACACGCTCTATGGGTCATATTGGCGCGACATCGAATGCCGCCAGCGCATTAGACACAACAACCAATCTGTCATTATCACAAGGTGGTACCCAATCAATTCCATCGAGTGGTAAGAGTCCGACGATAACATTAGCGGGATCGACAGTTTCTGCCCAAATGTCTTCGCCTGTACATACATCGGCCTCGACGACTGCTCTAGTTTCACAGACCATTCCAACGATACGAAATACATCGACCCAGGGGTTCTGGCACCCTAGTGCAATGAGCCATAGGTCCGTGCCATATGGCATGCCATCTTCCTTGATGCAAGGCCTGCACACGAATCCATCAACTTTTTCAGAAAGTTTAAATGTGTCAATGCCCCAATTATTCGACCCTGGGGTAAGCGTTCTTACTCGAACGCCCCAACAATCATTGACCAACGCTTCCCTAGTCGCTTTAAGACAACAAATGGAGGATAGCAACCATGAAATGGCCAATCAAGTGACACAACAAATTGGTACGATTATCAACCCGTTAATTCGAGATACCAATAATAGTTATCAAGCGCTGTCTGCCCAAATGGAACAGATTGCCAATTTCTTTGGCGCTCCTCCAGCGCGAAATATACTGGTGCCTCAAAATCAAGATGCAAGGGAAATAGAAATCCCTGCAAAAAGGGAAGATAATCAAATGCCCAGAAATGTGGCACAACAGCAAGTGGTGCAACCACAGGCCCTAGAGGAGCCTGAAAGAATCCCAATAATGGTGAATAGACACCAAGATACAGACCAACTGGTCATGCAAGCCCGTCGAAATAATTACGAGGGCCAAAACAACATAGCAAATGTGGTCGAAACCTTGTTAGCCCAAAATGGTTTTAACATGGGTTTAGATAGACCCAATTTTGTGTCGGCTTTGTATGAATATGTATTAATGTCTGAATTGCCGAGGAATTGGAAAGTCCCCAAATTTACTAAATTTGCTGGGGAAACTAATGAATCCACAGTTGAACATATTGCTAGATATGTGATGGAGGCTGGTGATATGGCAAACAATGAGAATTTGAAAATGAAGTATTTTCCAAGTTCTTTGACGAAAAATGCTTTTACTTGGTTCACAACCTTGCCTCCTCACTCCATCTTTAGTTGGAATCAATTAGAAAAAGCTTTCCATGAACAATTCTACATGGAACAGTCTAAAATTAGTCTGAAAGAATTGGCCAACGTTCGACGTAAAACGCACGAGTCCATTGATGACTACTTAAATAGATTCCGACTTCTTAAGGTTAGATGTTTCACTATAGTACCTGAACATGAGTTGGTCAAAATGGCTGCTGGTGGCCTCGATTATTCCGTTCGAAAGAAACTGGATACTCAATACCTTAGAGATATGGCACAACTGGTAGATAGAGTCCGACAAGTCGAATGGCTTAAGGCTGAGAAAGCCAGGACAAATAGGTTTCTTAAAAAAGAGAAAATAGCCTATGTCGACACATGTGACAGTGACCCAGAATTCGATTGGGGATCAGATACTGTCGAAGACAATGACATTAATCTAGCAGAATTCAAAGATGGCCGCCTTATGTATGTAAGTTATTAAGTCCATCGAACGGAAAGAATCCTGAAGAACCCAAGAATGACAAATACCCGCCTAAGACATATACCTTTGATGTTTCTAAGTGCGACGAAATTTTCGATCTCTTAGTTGCTGATGGCATAATATTAGTGCCTAGAAATCTAAAGATACCTCCTTTAGAGCAGCGGAAAAAGAGAGGGTTTTGTAAATTCCATGGTTTCTTAGGCCATAATTTGTCTCGTTGTACTCGTTTCAGGGATTTTGTGCAGAAGGCTCTCGATGAGGGAAGGTTGAAATTTGGAGACAAAGCCAAACAACCAATGCAAGTTGATGTTGATCCCTTGAAGAAAGCTGATTCTACGTACGCTGAGATAGTTGACATAAAAATGGTAGACATCTCTGAAGCAGCTAATACTGGAATTCCTATTGAACCATCAGTGCCCGAAGAAAAAGTGCAAGTGGATGCTGAGATGGTTACTGAAGGCCATCAATCCGACAATGCAGTGGTTACTGAAGACCAATTTGCAGAGAAGATGACAGTGGCATACCCAAGGGCTGAGGAAGATTTGATTGATTTTCTCAATAGATGCAAGATCTCTAACACAAATGCCATGCTTTGTCCCAAGTGCAGTGCAATTTTTACCAAAGAAGCTGCAAGGTCCGTTGAAGGGTTTCGACCACAGGCGAAGCGCAAAGGAGGATGGACTGGTAACCGCCCAAAACTTGGTTTCAATAAGAGGGGTGTTCCCTACAAGATGAAACCCTTAGAGAAAAACCCAAACAGAAACCAAAGAAAGACCTTCAACCCACTTGCAAAGTCTCCCACAAATACTTGGGTCTTTTCTGGGGGCAAGAAATCTGGCTATTCTGCCCACCAACCAAATGGGTGAAAAGAATTGCCACAACACCTAATCAGAAAGAGGCATCGAACTCCAACCAGTATGCTTACAACAACAATTACAAGGGTAAACACTCTATGACTAAAACACAGTGGCGTAGATATCAACACCAGAAAAAGGCAGAAGCCCTGAAAGACATTACTAATGTTGGCAAGACCAAAGGAAAACAAGTGGCAGTTTTCGAAATGGTTAAGAAACCAGCCACTGAAATAATGTTTCCCCCTTTGTCAACTATAAAGAAAGATCTTCTAAGGGAAGATGAAGAAATGACCTCAAATCTCTCTGACTCTGAGCCTAGCCTCGACATAGTCTGCAATGTTGTATCAATATTACCAGTTGAGTATGATGTCACATCGGAGGTCAATGAAGTCGAAACTGATTTCACAGAGGAGATGGCTAATCACAAGTCATTGTGCTATTTTGTGATGAACAATGGTTGTGTTGAAAACCAATATGCCATTTTCAAGAAGCCTGATTTTCCAATGACTCATCATCTCAAACCTCTGTTCATCCAAGCCAAAATAAATGGCGTTGGTGTAAATAAGGTACTTATAGATGGCGGTGCAACTGTAAATTTACTGCCGCAGTCTTTCCTAAGTAAGATTGGTCTTGTCGGTTTCGATTTGAAACCTCATAATGTGGTTCTCACTAATTATGAAGGAACGACTGGAAATTCACTTGGTACTGTTGAAGTAGAACTGATAGTGGGGAGCGTCAGCAGGATGATGAGCAAAACCGCAAGTGTACGGTTTTACCGAAGTAGTAAAAATAGAGTATCGTTCCGACAGGGAGTTATGAATTTAATTAACTTTTAACAATGATTAGAATGAAAGTTTTAAGAGTAAAAA
>Ga0315914_1011639_pt1 | contig 10453 bp, 4 predicted proteins | sample MpolenodulesMG_FD_203920 | JGI IMG/M metagenome (GOLD analysis project Ga0315914, IMG submission 203920) | Medicago polymorpha root nodule microbial communities from Los Angeles, California, United States - elongated nodules | ecosystem: Host-associated > Plants > Roots > Nodule | place: USA... | reverse complement strand
AATGAGAAGAGAATTGGATTAAGAAGAAGAATTGAAGAGAGAAGAAAATAGAATCTGTGTAGTGTTGGAACAGAAGCGGCGACTCAACAACAATGAGAATTAGGGTTTCCTCTCTTAACTCAACATTTTATATGATTTGTATGGGCTGGACTGGGCTTTATTTGTTCTGGGCTGTACTAATGCATTAACTTTGTACACTGTGACATGTATAGATCGGTCGGAAGTGGATTTCGATGGGTTGGTTATTTCACCTGAAACCGACCTCCGCAAACCAAAGCAACCTAATTCCTGACACCCGCCCAACCCGGTTACCCGAGTAAGTCCGACCCGACACGCTTTGGTCCATGCGGGCGGACGGTTTGGACCGGTTATTTGAATTTCTGTCCAGCCCTAATGAGCTCCCTCAATTTGTAAGAAACGTATTTCAGCTTATAGCTTATATGCTCATATTATTAAAAATATTTATTTCTACCAATTTATATCGTTTTTTATAAGTTAATTCTAGTGGTTATAATTTATATTTTTTTATTTCAATTTTATTCTTGTAATCTTAATTAAAACAAATAAATATTAAGTAAATATTTTTTTTTATGTCATTTCATATTTATAAACTAATTTTATCAAATATAGTAAATTCAATCAGCTAGTTTATCTACTATCAATTATAAACAAGGCTATAAGTCATATGTTATAAAGTGTTTAAAAGTTATCCGCTATATTTTTTTTACCAAACAAAACCTTAGAATATCTCGAAGTGTTAATTGATTCTTATAGCTAACCATTTACTATTAGTTAACGTCTTATATATTTATTTTTTTGGTAGTGGCCGGAGTTCGAACCCTAGACATTGCATATATTATGTATTGTCCATACCAACTGAGGATTGAGTATTTTGAGCAGAATCTTTTTATGTGTGTGTCCAAACATTATTGATTTGGTCTTGTGACCATGAAAGAATACCTCAAACTCAAGTCCTCGGAAACTAACTTGGCTGCATATCTTAGGAAACCAAAGAACAAGATTCGTTCAGCTACATTTAGGATCAATGTTTCAAGAAAGTTATACCCTACACCCCTAAATTTATACTTTCACCTCATCATTTAACACAAAGTACTAAATTTATCTTTTGGTAAAATAAAATTCAATCATTCTTTCACTTGTTTACCCCACCTTTTTTCTAGAAAATGCACAACAAACGTTCATCCCACCTTTTCGCACAACAAACAGTAAGAACCCTTCATTGCTCAAAATGTTCGATTTGATTTTTCTTTAACATACATTTCAATAATTACATTCTTTCAACCTAGAAGCATACACATTATTGGATTAAAGTGAACTGGGAATCGCAAGAAAGAACGAGAAGTATGTCAAACCCAAATCTCAAGAAGCCAACTAGAATTGTTAAATCAAATAGTAATAAATCCAAGCAAGAAATACCAAACTCTAGAAAATAACAAAAAAATCACCCAATTCTTTGACGCATGCCAGCTTCTCGTTGGACTACTCATAATATGGATTTACTATCATAACTCCTAAGGCTTTGTTTGCGAATTTTGAGTGGAGGGGAAGGAAAGGCTTAGGAGGGGAAGGGAAGGGAAGGAAGGGAAGGGAGAAAGGAGGGAAAGCCTTCCCCTTGTGTGGGAGTTAAAGAAACCAACAAGGAAAGGAAATGGAGGGCTTATATGATAATTTTACTATTTTACCATTTTTTTTCTCTTAAAATCAATACATTGTGATATACTTTGTAATTTATCTTGTAAGTTATAATTGAAATTTTGAATAATTATGATGACAAAATTGTCAATTTGTATGTTTAACCCCCCCCAAAACCCCCAATTTGGGGGAACTTTAAAATTGGACAAATGAAGCCCTTCAAAACCCCCCAAAACCCTTTCCCTATTTTTTTAAAACTCCCAAACAAGGGTTTACCTCTCCATAAGCCTTTCATTCCCTTCCCATCCCCTCCAAAACCCAACTCGCAAACAAAGCCTAAATCTTTGATTCTTTTGACACACCCAAATATGAAGCCTTCTCCTAAATCTAAGCAAGAAACACCCAAATATGAAAAATTCAAGGAACTGTAAGTCTAAGATTAGATGGGAGTGATTAGATGGCTTTTTTACTTTATTTATACAAAAAACCGGAAATGTCAATATGGGTTTTACGAACTTAAATAGTTAACCAGAAATGTATATTAAAGTTTTCCGAAAAAAAAAATGTATTAAAATGTTATGTGAGGTGAGCTTTTGCTAAATCTGGAAATTTTGAAAGTAAGGGTGAAAAGCAAAGGGGTAAAATTGGATTTTTATTTTATTTTAGTAAATTGTATGGGTAAAGGTACAATTGAAGGATATATGAAAGGTTGGAAATGAGTCGAATCGAGTCGAATTCGTCTGAGCTCGACTCGATAAGAATTGGTTCGGTTCGAAACTCTACTCGAGTTCGATACGGACTTGTTTTAACTCAAATTTGGCTCATTTTGCTCGAGTAACATAATTTAAAGGTTTTTTTTTTAGTCTTGACCTTTAATTTATTTAAAAAAATCAAACTAAAATAAGACCATGGAATTAATACAAAAGGCCTCTCGAAAAAATCACTATTATAGCACAATTGGTATACATGCACTTCTCGTTTATATATACTCCTCCTCTCTAATTGCCAAATGGAGCATCAAAGAGTTTGATTGAAGAACTTCAATGGTTGCACGGGTGATCCGAAAACATCAAAAAGCACCAATTTCAAAGTGTATTTGAAGATTGGGGGAGTGATTGCATAGGAATTGAAGAACTATGGTAGTTTCAAGGAATTCTTGTAATCACATTGTAATCAAACATTCAATGTTCTATTGGAAGTCCTTGGCGGAGACGTTTTCCATCAAGAAGAGTGGAGGTAGCTCGAAGCGAGAATGAAAGAGTGAACACTATAAATCTCGGTGTCTTCTCTCTTTTCTATCCTCTTTATTTTCGATTAATTGTGTATTTGAAGCTTGATAAATTGGTAGTGTAGAAATTAGGTGTGATCTAGGTTTAAACCTTTAAACTTGATTTTGATTTGTCTCACATTACTATAAGATCACACTTAGTTTTAATTCATTGACAATTTATCAAACACTTACACAATTGTGTTCATTAGTATAATTGATTAATTGCTCTTAGGTTTGGTTTGAGATTGTACTTGTTTTGTAACTTGTGTAAATTTCATTAATATTATATTGTATTAAGATTACTTAGAATCTGTCAATTCAAAGTTAATAGCTTGAACATAGTATTATTATTTTTTATCATTGTTATTGAGCCTTGCATAATCTGATAAGTTGTAATTCGCCTTTACTAATAACGCTTTCGCCACAAACTCGATATAAATTTTTAAATGATATTCACCCTCCCTATAGCGCGTATTACCCTGTCATATCAACCAACATTTTGAGCTTTGTCAATGGTTAGATTATGTTAGTACGCCAGTATTATGCAGTATCTAATAAAGGCCACGAACACTTATCTCGTATACATATTATTCTTTATGTTTGTATACATTATCTTCAGTATGCTATCTATGTGCTATTTAAATTTATTCACAATTTATAAACGATAATTTAGATTAATTACATAAGTTTCACCTATGGAAGATCATTTACAATTTTTTTTTTTAACATAAACACTATTATTTCTCTTCTATAATCGTTTCCTTGTTTGTCTTAATAGGTTAAATGAGGAGTAAAAATATATATTAATTAAACTTTAGTAAATAAAAAAGTAATGATCTATTATGATCATCAAAAGTTTTAGGTGGAATATTTACTAAGGTTAAGTGATGAATGGAATGAGTTAAAAGATATACACAACACATTGATGTACCTAAGAGACACAATAATTCTTAATTTATTAATAACTTTTTGCAACCTTGTATGTACTAAAAACTATTAAATTGAAGTTAAAAATTCATAGGGTTTTACTTATAAAGTGATCAACCAATTTTCTATTTAAAATGAGGAATAGTATGGTTGAAATTCTCAAAGTCGTTTATGCCTTGATCATATTTCTTTCTTTAACTCTATTTGTAACCAATGCTAGTAAGTTCTTCTTCAACCCTATTTCAAATTATCTTCTTTATCATATACACAATCATTCATCTCTTTTTAGTAATATTCTTTTATTCTTATTTGCACAGATATATTGTTTTGTCGTACTGACGAGGATTGTGACTCCAACCTATGTCGCGGTCATTGGACTGAGAAGTGTCGATGGTATATGTGCAGCTGCAAGAGTGTAATAATTAAGTTGAAAAAATACTATATTATTTCTAAGCGTATAATTTTCTTTTAAGTTAGGCTATTTGTGCTTAATCAACAAATTTAAAAAATAATTATATATGTCTCTTATCAACTTTAAAATCCATTTTATTAAATCATGATAAAAATTTAGCTTGATAGCAGTTTTGACCCCCTATGTTTCAAGAAGTTGTGATTTTGGCCCCCTAACTAAATAAACTACAAAACCACCTCCTAAGTATTGACATTTTTGCAGTTTTGGCCCCCAGACCAATTTTGACCAAGTCAATGCTCACGTGGATACCACGTGTATTTGATTTTTTTATTTTTTTAATAAAAAAATAGTTTTTTTAATAATTAAAAAATAAATAAATACACATGTGGCGTCCACGTCAGCTTTGATATGGTTTATCTTAGAACCATAATGAGATGGTGTTTAGTTGCTTATGGAAACATAAAACGTAAACAAGATAAGAATACAAAACATAATCAAGATAGAAGTTGGGAAACCCAAGTTGCTCCATAATATTTGCATTCCCCTTGTACCGTCAAGTTTCAAAATGAATAAAAGTGTTTGGAAGGTTTATATTTATAGGCAAGTATATAACTGGATTTCTAGGCTTTTTCCACTTGATTCAGCTAGAAAAACAAGTCATAAGGCAAAATTACCCAGAACCATGCGCTTGGGAGGCATGGGGCATGTCATTTTTAATTCCTGCAGGTGCCATGCGCATGGGCCCATGAGACGCATTCTGGGGCGCATAGGGCAAGAAAAAGTGTAGAAAATTCTATTTTTCTTCGTTCTTTGAGTGATCTTCTTCCATGGTTTCATTTTGGAACATTATTTTCTCACATTGTATTGTCTTCCAAAACTTTCTTGAACTCCTTTTCTCTTCGTTCTTTTGCCTTCATTACTCCATATGATGTCTTGATTTGCCAATTTACATGATTTCTTATTAAAATAAATCAAAACACCTATGGAGAAGCCAGGTTTGGGAAGAAATATAATTAAATCGACTCAAATAGATAATACAAATTGTCCCTTAAACCACAAACAACTCCTCTAAAACATCTCTAAAATGACCTCAAACTCTACTAAAATGACTCTAAAACATAGCTAAAATAATGTCAAATATTATGTCATCAATTATCATTTTGAAAAGTTAACTAAGTGTTTACCATTTTTTATTAGAATCCAAATACATTGGTTTCACAATCCAAAGTAACATTATTGCACCTTCCTCTTTTGAAAAGTAGTGCAAATGTTTGTTATAATCAAACCTCGGCACCTCCATCCCTCGATTCATCACCCTCTCCACATGTTTAATATCTTCCTTTGAATGTCCAACTTTAACCATAACACCAGCAAAATAATATCAAAAGTCTCAAGAGAATCAGTCTCTTTCCTTTCTCTCCTCAAACGACCCTACAACAACATTATATATGTGTGCATATTCGGTTCACAACTTCTCTTTATCATATCCTTAAATACTTCACTTGCTCTTCGCAACTTCAATAGGCCTTTTATAAATCCATGATATACATGTATATCCACCACATCAAACTTCTCCACAATTTGATAAGTTTCTCTAATCCTATGCTTTGAGAGAATCTCATACACAAAATATCATAATGTCGAATTATATCAATTCCAAGACCTCTCTTGTGCATATCGTCAAAATTTTCATGAGTATTAAACCTCATCTCATTCTTACACGACCACTTAATCACAAGCCTATAAGTTGAAACCCAGACTTCATCTATCAACTTCATTGTCTGAATAAACTTTAAAACCTCACCAAAATTATTAACCTTGAAATGTGTCTCCATAAATTTCTCAACAACATTAAAATCAGGAAGAAAACCTTCATCCAGCACAAACCCATAAATTTTAGTCCCCTTAAACATAGCTCAGTTGGTAAGGCCAATGCATAACATATGCAAGGTTCGGGGTTCGAATCCCGGACACCATAAAAAAAACCATAAATTTTAAATAGTGAGGGAAATATTTACACGTAAATTTCTAAAATTATAAATAAAATATGAGAAATGTTGATAGTTTTCTAAGTGCATTTGTTAAAATTTAGAAAGAAAAAAATTGTAATGGTACATCCAACATGTTAAAACTTTATAAATTGATTTCTTTACATAAAAATTATCATTTATTTTTCCTTTTTGGAGTTATTAACAAGTTACCTAAGAACACATATCAGTATTAACCAATAGAGTGGAAAAAGTAATAGTCTTAATCAAATACTTATAAGTTGTAATTAACCCTATCAGGCCTAATTCAATATTTCATCTTGAAAACAACAAACTTTGCTTCTTCAAATAGCTTAACCCAACTAAGTTTGTTAAGATTATGTTTTAAATTTCTCAATTTTTATTGCTACAATAGTAATGTTAAGATTTTAAATTTTTCATTAGTAGTTTGACCCATTTATCATAATTAACTTGTTTTCTCTTTAATAAATTTGATTTTTTTTGTCAGGTAATTATTTTTTGTTTAACTATTTTTGTAACTCAATGGAATTGAATTTTTTTAAGGAATGTAGTTCTTCTGAATCGTTCAATCTTTCATAATATGTTGGTAAGATTGGGCAAAAGTTATTTTTTAATTGCATTTTCAAGTTAGCCGATCCCGAACCAAACCGAACATCATCGGTTTAGTTTAGTTCTACTTCACATCTGGAAAACACTGAAAACTGAATTAACTTATGTAAGTTTGGTCGGTTTAGACATTTTTTTATTATAAGCCGAACCAAACCAAATTGTTCAACCCTTAGTAATATGGCCTAACTAAGTTGGCCTTAAAATCAAGTTTGCAATGTGTGGGTTGTCCTTATAATTCTTGTTCAGATAAGAGTTGTCAAATTGCGCTAGGTCATATGGTCTGGCCCGTCAAGACCAAAAAAACACAAATTTGGGGCCTTAGGATAGGGGTGTTCGCGGTACGGATTGTTTCGGTTTTGAGGCTAAAAGTCATCATAACCACAAGATAAAAAAGCACGTGGTTTGGTATAGTACGGCTGACTTTTAAAATAGAAACCGAACCAAAGCAATGTGATTTGGATTGGTTTGGTTGTTGCAGTTTTTTATGACACAATACAATTTTTTGTTTTCAACATTAAAATCAAAATAAAAAGGTAAATACAACTTATTTTCAGCAATGTTTCAGGTTTCATCAAAGATTGCAATTTTATTTCCATCAAACAATGGTGTCGTCAACATAGACCAAAGTAAAAATAGACCAAAAGGTTACCCCGATAAAAAATGCAAAATACTAAGACTTTATCATTCTTTAAAAGTTCTCATTGAGTGTATATGATTTAAGATATATCTAACATAAACATAACAAAAATGATATGTGAACACAAATTTTTTGACCAATATCAGACACCATGGGCAAATAAGTAATATCACTTTTAAAGAGATGGACAATGTTGTAATTTCATTATCCTTTTTCCCAATATTCAGGCAAGCCTTCCTTCCTTCATCTTCTCCCCTGTCTTCGTCGCCACCACACCCTCCGTCGTCACCATCATCGTATTCGACCTTCAACTTCTTCAGATCTAAGCACACCATTGTCAGAGACGACGACGGTGACCGGTTTCAGAACGTGGGTGGTTGCCGATGAGAAGTCAGGTGTGTGAAAGAGATTGAAAGTGACGCCGGTGGGGTCGTCGTCGATTGTTGGAATGATGGAGATCTGAAGGTGGACAGTTGTGGTGGTGGTGTGGGAGATCTGATTGGACCAGAGGAGAGGGATATGGTGGTGTTATGAACGGAGAAGAAGGTTGAGGGGCGAAACGACGGCGTTAGCTGGTGGTGGTGGGAACTGAGAAGCAGGTGAAGGGGTGAAATGATGGTGCTTGACAGCTGAGATGGAGGAGCAATGGTGGAAGATGAGAGAGAAAGGAAGCAATGGGGGAGAGAAGAGAGAGAAAGAAGGAAAAAAAAATGTATTATATACAGTGGTGTCTGTATTGTGTTTAATATTTTGTGTTCACTTATCATAGCTCTAAATAGGGGTGGGAATAGGCCAGGCCGCCCGTCAGGGGCCTATGGCTCGGCCTACTAAAAGCCCGGCTCGGCCTAGCTCGTTTAATAAATGAGTCAAGCTTGAGCTTTTTAAAAAGTCTATTAACTTAATTAGGCCGGACTTAGGCTTATAAAAAAGCCTATCAGGCCGGCCCGTATATAAGTATATTACATTTTTCTATATTTATTATATATATATATATATATATATATATATATATATATATATCAGAAAGAATTACTGATCCTTCAAATTCTCGTACCAAAATTATTATTATTTCAGTTTTTATTTATTTATTTTGTATTTGGGATACAACACAACTCTTACTATTTCCTTCATATATCAGATGAAGTTCATCTAACGAGTCAAGAGTTACTCACACCAATTGTGTTTTATTAGTTTAATTTGTATCTAATTAATGTTTATCTCTATCTTAAGTATGTTGTACAACTTGAAAGGAAAAAAAAATTGATGAACAAACTCTGTTTGAAATTAATAACACAAACTAGGCTTTTGGACACGCTAATAGGTCAGGCCAGACTTTTAAAAAGGTCAGGTCAGACTTAAAATAAAGCCTTTGATAGGTAAAAGGCCAAGGCTTAGGCCTTAGTTTTTTCAACTAGGCCTAGCCTATTTAAGCAAAGCCCGGCTCGGCCCAGCTCATTTCCACCCCTAGCTCTAAACATAAATGTAAAAGTGCAAGTGGCATCAAACAAGAGCACATAAACACATTTTTGAAATTAAAACCAAAGAAGAAAATTAATAAGAGAAGAATATGTCATTCTATAAAAATTCTCATTGAGTTTCTATGGGTATTAGGTTGCGTGACATAAGTTTAATTAATATTTCTCTTATGTTGCGGTTTAGTGCAGTTTGGTTCAGTTGATAAAATAAAAACCGTAAACATAACCAAACCGTGCAATTGAGTCAAAAAATGTCTAAATACATCCAAACCAAATTCGGTTTTTTGCGGTTTTAGTTGCTTTGGTTTGCGGTTTTTCAAATGTGGATTGGTTCGGTTTTGAGCATCTCTACCTTAGAATTTTAGCTTATATTTTTGTAGGGGTTTTAAGTCTGACAATTTTTTTTTATTAAAATACCGGCTAGCCTATATGGGCCATGGTTAGCACACAACCAGCATAAATCAAAATAAACCCTTTAAAAACTAAAAAGTAAAAGTAATGGCCTATAAGACATAATAAAACTACCACACTTCACTAAGTTTTTGGCCATAGGGGCGTAGAACGTGGTGGGCCTCCTACTAGGATGAGGACAACCATGAAGAATTACGAGTCCTTAACAAGATCGAAGATCTCATAATACACTTATGTTGCTCCCTTAATTTACACTAGTAGTAAAAGTGGTGATTTATGATCCCTCTGTGTATATAGAATTGGATAATGTGTCTAGATTTTGTTGTTGTATCTTCTAACATGATCTTTTGGACTATTGTTCCTTGTATTGTATTTTGAACATGTCAATGGTTATGGATTATTTTAGTACATTGGTATCATGTGGTATCTAGTAAAGGCCACAAATACTTACCTTTGTGCATCTATTATTTATGTTTATGTATATTATCTTCGGTATGCTATCTACATGCTCTTTAATTTTAATACATCCTGAATTTATAAATGATAATTTAGGCTAGTTACATAGGTTTCACCAATGGGATGTCTCATTTACAACTATTTTTTCATCATTAAACAATATTATTTCTCTTTTGAAAATTTTCTCTTATTTGTCTTAAAAGGCTAAAAAAAATATAAATATAAATATTAATGAAACTTCCGTAAACAGAAAAGTAATGACATTTGATGATCATCAAAAGTTTCATATGAGATTTTACTAAGATTAAGGCCCCGTTTGGATTGATTTATTTTGAGTTTATGTGGGTTTATCTACTCCCATAAGCCTTTTTAAAGGTGTTTGGGTAAATAAATAAAAATAGCTTATCATAGTTTCATAAGCTGCTTATGTCATATTTTAATAAGCCTAAATTTCCAGCTTACCCTCCGGCTTAACAAGGAGCTTATGAATTTATGTAACCTCCTTCGATTCTCTCTGGATCCACTTTTTCAAAACATATATTTTAATTATAATGTTAGTTATCTTTGACGGTGCATGAGTAACAAAATTGCTAT
>Ga0315914_1011637_pt1 | contig 10456 bp, 10 predicted proteins | sample MpolenodulesMG_FD_203920 | JGI IMG/M metagenome (GOLD analysis project Ga0315914, IMG submission 203920) | Medicago polymorpha root nodule microbial communities from Los Angeles, California, United States - elongated nodules | ecosystem: Host-associated > Plants > Roots > Nodule | place: USA... | reverse complement strand
ATTGTCTTAATCTAGATACAAACTGGACATTTCCTACGTTGCTTGTTGCATTGCGGAGAAGGTGCCAAGCACAAAGTCTATGGTGAGCATCAGGAAAGACTCTTTTGATTGCATTTCGCATAGAGAAATCTCCATCTGTTATGACTGATGTAGAACTTTTACTTCCCATTGCTGTCAAAAATTGCTCCAACAACCACACATATGTTTGCTCTGTCTCATTACGAACAATGGCACACCCAAACACAATACTCTGATTGTGATGATTGACACCGGAGAAAACAACCAACAGACACAAGTACTTGTTCTTTTGATATGTAGCGTCAAATTCCAAAACATCACCAAACACAGAATAGTCCATTTGTCCTACACCGTCAAACCATATCAACTTTTCCAATCTTCCATCTTCATCTACAGTATGCTTCTAGAAAATCTTATCATCAGTAGATCTCATTGATTCGAGAAATCCAAGGGCATCACTTGCATCTGAAATGTTAGATCGCCTTTGCCTCTCTAACTGATTATACATATCTCTTTTTTCTGAATCCAATCTTTTGATACCCACCAGCCTGATTGGCAAACAAACCGTATATCTGAGGGGTCCTAATCCGAACCTTTCTCATGTTGTTCATTTGCAATATATCATATTCCGTCATCTTCCTATCTGCAGGTAACATGCCCATAAATTTGTCATCCAATAAGGGGTGATTGTGTTCGTCATTCAAATATTTGATGTACCATCTCCCATTGGTAGCTTCAATATGAACACGACATTTTGCCAAGCAACCACATCTGGCCCGTAGTTTTGAACGTCGCTTCCTAATCACCCCTGCATCAACTTTTACTTGTCTAGCACCTTCCCTGTAGCAAAGGAAAGTCTGTTGCGTTATCTCACCCTTGATGTTCCTCATAAACTTGCTTCTCCGGGCATCAAAACCATTCACATTAGCGTACCAATTGTAAAACACAAAAGCAACCTCATTATTTGGAAAATGAAATATCATAATGTACTCAGCAGGTGCCTCATTTACTTCAACTTTCCATATATCTTGAAGCCCGTTAATTGCAGTATCGTCATCAAAATTACGTCGATCAAATCCAGAATTGGCAAGATGTTCCTCGTTTAAGTCAGTACCATACTCATCATCTAATGACTTATCTTCCAATCCCTATAAGATAATAACAACAAAACCAATTTAGAAACCAAATAATAAACAACAAAAACACTGATTGTGCAATTTTTTTATAAAATATCTTGCAGTCAAAAGTGAACATAAAAAAGCTTTTATAATTGTGTCTTCCAATCCCTACAAGTTATTAACAACAAACAAAAAAAAATTACAAAAAGAATAACCAGCAACATTGAATCATTGTGTGTCAATTAATTAACAGCAGTTGTAAATGTAATTAGTTAACTTGAATTTACAATTAATTAACAATAAAATTATTTTTAAAACAAAATAATCAGCAACAACAATGTTGGAATTTTTAAAAAGATAATGGAAACAAAATCATGGAAAAATTCAAGGGTCAAAATACACAATCAACGAGAACTAACACAAATGAAGAAGATAAATGAAAAAAAAAAGAACCTGGGTTGGATCAACTTCGTCATCGTTTGACCGTGAGACAACGCGTGTAGCAGATGTGGCTTCGTCTTCCATTAGTAACAACAACAGAGATGAACAAAATTCATATAAAAGCGGCAATCGAACAACAACAACAACCGCCGAGATCGAACAACAACCGCGCTTCAAAACGTGGCAAAACGCATCAACTAGAACAAGATTTGTTGGATACGAAACGCAACAAAGACACCTAAATCAACGAAGGATTCAAGTTGTATTAGTGAAGAAAAGCTCCTAGCAATCTCCAATACCATATTAAGCCCAATTCATACAGGTGCAACACTTAATCACAAGATTTTGGGAAACAAGGAAATTGGGAAAAAGGGTTTGGTGGAGGGAATTGAAATAGAGGAAATTTTCTTACCTTAGCTTCCTACCACTTCCATCAATGGAGAGAGATCATCGGTTATCACATGCAAGTATGAACTCACAAAAATGGAAGATTGGTGGTTAGTGCCATGGAGGAGATGCACGAGAGAGAAGAAGAACATGGGATTTTGATTTGTTTTCTTCGTTCAGCCCATTTCCCCCTAAATCATATTGTGGTTAATTTGGTGAATAAGAATTTTTTTTTTAGGGATTGGATTCTAGATCTAAAAAAATAATGAATAGCAATTAAGTATATTGAAAATGAGATTGAGTAACGGGTGTTATACTTTTCAACAGAGGAGGGTTTCTAAAAAAAAAAACAATAGAGGAGGGTAAAAAAATCAAGTATCCACCTATAAATGAATTAACTAAAACAATTGGGGTCAAATTATTATTTTTAATTAGAGTCTGAATTGAAATATAAGAAAACAGGGAGTACAGGTAATAACAGAGGAGTACAGGCAATAACACATATAAAACAAAATTGGTCTAAGATGGAGAAATTTAACAATTTCCCCATGCTAAAACCTGCCTTGATGCTATACTTATTTTAAGAATTATGCCATTAAAGTGAGGTGTGGAATTACTAACTTAGGCTTTGTTATTTTGCTGCATTCATGCATATTTTGACAGCTTGTATTTCATACATTGTTGATCATGTTCTCTGCCAATATACTTTCTGACATAAAAGCAATGACAAGTTAGCTTGGTGGCACGTAGGTTGAACACATGGAAAAGGCTTCTCCAAAATCAATTGCCGAGTATACGCTAACTATAAATAAACAAAAGTCACATTGGTTTTTCCTATTTGCTTGCGTGTTTGTAAAATTAAATATGTAAAGTAAGTGTTGCCAATTTTAATTTTTGCAGAAGTTGAGCAATTGAGGCTGAAGAAGATAATAATGGATACAAAGAGGAAATATTAAGTTTAAACTCCTACTAGCATCACATAGGTTTCTTTAATAGGTAAAGTACAAATTTTTACTAGTGTTGTCATGTCAAGGACAAGGAAACGTAATGTTATATAACTATCTTTTGTTTTGAATTATAATTTTGTATCATTCTTTTTCAGGACACCTTGATTACTTTGCAAGGTTGATGTGAGTTGTCACATTGATGAAGTGAGAGGTGATTTTGATTTGACTCAGAGGAGCATGAACTCCTTGCTACAATATTAGACAAATTGCTAGCATGGGCAAAAAAACTTCACAGTAAATTCAATTTAAGTTAAGTAAAACTTATGTGATATACATCTTAGGGCGAGGTTTAGCCTGGGAACATGAAGTTGTTTCACATGATGGGAAAGGCCAATAAATAAGGACACGTGTAGGTTGCTACTATATTTAAATAAATGAAAAACAAAATAGACAAACATATTTTATTGTTCACTGTTGTTTTTATGTTCACATCCTCTTTCACGAGAACACACTTGCTTTAGTAACAACAATATTTTTAATTTAGCTTCCATTTTAATCGCTGAGAAGAAATACAATCCACTCTTATTAATGTTGAACAAAATATGTTACCTCATAACTGCCATTAATCTTTTAATCGCTGAGAAATTTGACAAGTAGAGGTGCAGTTAATCTAAATCTTTGTGTTTTGCACTCCTAGTCAGATCTGGAAAGGATTACTTCTACTCCGATCGTAATTCTTCTCCAGTCGTTTGCATCATATTTGGTGTGGTGATCTTTAATCGTCGATTAAAGATAAGATTTATCTTATTTTTGAAATTATAATGACTTTCTAACGTTTGTTTAAGTTATAAATGGTAACCAAAATAAACAAATATAAAAAAAATGTTCATATCAACATACTTAAACTGCAGTGCAGAATGGGTATAATTAGAACTCCTGAAATTTTTTAAATTGAGCAAAGTAGTGAATTTGCTGCGAGTCTTTCAAGGTGTAGCCTAATTATTATTTTTCGGCCTAATTTTTGGTTTATTCACTAAAAAATTATTTAAACAAACAAATTGTTAAAATGGCTTTAATGTCTTCAAAGAAAAATCTGGGTAAAACATGGGTTAAGAAATGTCAATCGGATAATCATGCTGGAAAAATTGGGATCCAACTTACTTGCAAAAAGTCAATATTGCAAACAAATTATGTACAAGGTTATTTAATGAATTGGTGGGGTCACCATTTTTGTTTCCTGTGTTCCATCAAAAAGTTATTGCCATTAACAGGTAAAGAATCTCAACCGTTGGAATAGAACACTAATATATCAACGGTCCTGTATGGCCTTTCCCATCATGGGAAAAAACTTTCCATTCCCATGCTAAATGCCACCACATCTTAGATATAAGAAGTTTAAAACTTATGTGTGTTACTTTATGTATTTTTTTTTGAAACAGCATATGTATTAGGCCTAGCACAAGATGTGTAACAGGCAAGAAACAAAACAAAATACAAATAGGCCAGGCAGGGAGCAAAAACGTGCGCTAGGCACTCCTAAAACCATGACAGAACCGAAACTTAACAGAGGCAAATGGAAAAAAACACCAAAATGTGCCCATAATTACAAACACACACTCGGCCTTCCTAAACCACCACCTAATGTCAGCCTGCACTAAATACGAGACTGCCTGAGCTTTCGATTTAAACATTCCTTCGGATTCCAACACCACTCATAGAAAAGACAAGATGCAATCCGTAATCTACTCAATGACCAACACCAAGACAACCCCTTAATATCATCCACCACTTCCCCATGATCTTTATATTGGTTTTTAAAAATCCTTGCATTTCTTTCCTTCCAAATCATTCAAATTGAGGCATGTTAAATCAACCAAAAACCATTCCTTAATTGCTTAGAATTGGCCTCCCCACTCCAACACTCAAAATGCACAAGCATGTTTTGAGGTGTGATAAAATTAAAGCCCAACCAACTCATCACCTTTCGCCAAATCAAAGAAACAACATCACATTGCAAAAAGAGATGTGTTGTTGACTCCTCTCCTAGCCCACACAACACACAACTATGATCCTCCCCGGCGGCTAAGACTCGACGAAACGCAAGATTGGAACGAGTTGGAATGTGGTCCAAAAGTAACATCCAAGAAAAAGCAATGACTTTTGATGGAGCCGGACTCTTCCAAAGTTTTGTAAACACCCCTTCCTCTAGCGGGTTCAAGCCACCTTCCAACAAAAGAATTTCTTCCAACACTCTATAAGAAGAGCGAACCAAGAAAGCACCTCCTTCTTCCGGTAACCACAACCACTTATCATCCTCCTCCCTCAAAGTGGCACCCTCAAGGAGAGCCAACAAATTGTGAATTAAGTTGCGTTCCCAAAGAAAAGGTTGCCTCCTCCAACCAAGATTCCAATGCACCTCCCCATTTTGACATGTCCATAAATCACGCACCTTAGCCTCTTTTTGGGACGAAATGGAGAAAATCCGGGGAAAGGAAGTTGCTAGCGATTGCTCCGCTATCCACCTATACTTCCAAAAGCTAGTGCTCCTCCTATTTACCACCTTATAGACCACTCTAGCCGTGAACCAATTCGCCGCCATCCCACCCTCCAACGACATCAAGTCCTTCCACCACCCCGACGCAAACCGAGGCCATCTAGCCCCCCCTTCCACCGGTGTGAACCCTCTAGCATTCTCGCCATACTTCTCCAACAACACTACTTTCTAAAGAAGTAAGTCCTCTTGTAGAAGGCGCCATTTCCACTTAGCCAAAAGACTCATGTTCACCACTTTGACATCCCTCACTCCTAAACCCCCTTTAATTCTGGGATGGCAAATCTTCCTCCAATTGACCCAACACAATTTCTGGCCACCTCTCACACCTCCCTCAAGAAACTCTCTTTGGATACGGATCACCATTCTAACCACCTTCGTCGACATTTTCAAATAAGACAAGAAAAAGATGGGGATGGCATTCAACACGGAATTGAGGAGAGTAATTCGCCCACCAAGACTAACATATTTATTGCCCCAAGAATTAAGCCTATTTCTCAATTGGTCCAACATAGGCTCCCAAGTAGAATTCTTTTTAGGATTTGCTCCCACCGGCAACCCCAAATATTTGAACGGAACAATACCTTCTCTACAATGCAAGAATCTACAAGCCGCCTCCATAAAGCCTATTGGAACATTGACCCCTATCAATGAACTTTTATGGTAGTTCACTTTAAATTCGGAAGCCATTTCAAAACCTCTCAACATAGCCTTCAAAGTCCATAGATTATCAACCGTATGGACCCCTATACAAAGCGTATTGTCGACATATTGCAAGTGAGAGATCACCATGCCACCTCTCTTAATTTCGAAACCTTGAAACAAATTACGATCCACCGCGGTTGACATCAAACCACTAAAGCCTTCCGCCACTAAGAGGAACAAGAATGGAGCTAGAGGGTCTCCTTGTTTCAAACCTCTTCGAAGATTAATCTCCTTTGTCGGGCTCCCATTAACGAGTATTGACATATTTCCCCCAAACACACAAACCTTCATCCATATAACCCATTTGTCACACTTGCCCACCCTTCTCATCATGTATTCCAAAAAACCCCAATCCACCGAATCATAGGCTTTTTCAAAATCCACCTTGAGAATCAAACATTCCCGTTTCGACTTCTTTGCCAAATCAACCACCTCATTCACCACCAACACTCCATCCACCAAATGCCTACCTTTCAAAAAAGCCAATTGAGATACGGAGATGATAGAGTGCATTACCTTTGCAAGTATCGCCGCCAAAACCTTAGAAAGGATTTTGTAAAGGCAACCAAGAAGCGAAATCGGGCGAAATTTCTTCAAAGACAACGGTGCTTTAACCTTTGGGATCAAAGTAACGAAATAAGAGAGGAAACTTTTAGGGAGCTTCTCGTTTGCATAAAATTGGTCAAACATTGTGCGCACTTCATGTTTCACAAGATACCAAAAATCTTTTAAAAAAGCAAAATTAAATCCGTCGGGCCCCAAACTTTTGTTACCATCACTTTTCTTAACCACCAACTCTATCTCCATCAAGGAAAATGGAGCAATTATTACCTTACTTTTTGTTCATAGGGTTGTAGTATGAGATGTTCTAAAGTATCGACAAGATTATGATTTATTGTTGTTGATGTGTACTTAGGTAAATCTAACATGGTCATCTGATAAATACACTTTGATATTACAAAAATAACTGGTGTTCAAATTGTAAGAATAGAAATTAAAGGTGTTTCACATTTTAAATCATGTTCGCCTCTTTTTGCGTGGCCCTACTTCATGTTCCTTTTCATTTCTTTTTGATTTCTATTTCTCTCTTATGATTTTCCTTGCAAACAAGTGAATAAATTGATCATATATCTAAGTGGTTGTTCCTTAACTTGTGCCATATTTGTTATTTTTGCTGCTCGTGTTTGTCTTTGAATTATATTTGTCTTCTCTTTTGATTTTCTTTTATAATGTGATGATTTATATGTATACAAGGGACATATCAAGTGAGAGGTCTTATTATAATGAGAAATGAGAGCTATGAAGCATAGATACGAACATCAGACACGACACGAACACTAACAACTGATACTGCCAATAATTTTATTAGTTTTATGTGTTTTAATCCATAATCATAATTAGCAAGTTATTAAGACTTTAGTTTTGTTTTGTTTGAATAAGTTGGATAAGTAGTTACAAGAGACTTGATCTCCAAGTCATTGTGTATATATACTTGCTTGTAACCTCTTTTCATAAGTGTGTGTGAATAACAAACTTTCAATACTCTCTCTCTCTCTCTCTCTCTCTCTCTCTCTCTCTCTCCAATCTATAACAAACCCTAAAACCACCATAACCAACTTCATCTTCTTCGTAGAAACCCTAAAATTGTGATTGCTTGTGCATGAAGAAATCTAAGTTGCGCTAATAATTGGCATCTAGAGCCAATATGGGTTATCATTCAGGGAAACACGAGAGATATTGTGAGGGGTGAATTTTCTGGGAAACACGAGTGAAGTGCTAAGATTCATAGATTTCGTACGAAGCAATCATGGCCAACAATGGTAGTTTTGGAACAAACATACTGGTTCTTGATGGAAAGAACTGGGAAAGGTGGAGTGCATTGATGAAATCACTCTTTGGTGAGCAAGCTGTTCTTGAATTAGTGGAGAATGGATATGAAGATCTTGCTGCAAATGCAACAGATGTTCAAAGAGCAGCATTCAAAGAGCAGAAGAAGAAAGATTGCAAGGCATTGTTCTACATTCAACAAAATGTAGATTCTAATCACTTTGAGAAGATCTCAAAGATAATAAGATCTAAAGAAACATGAGATATCTTGGAAAAATACTATGAAGGTAGTGATAATGTGAAGCAAGTGAAGCTTCAGTCACTAAGGAGGAAGTATGAGTTGATGCTGATGGAGGATGATCAAAGGATCAATGATTACATCTCCAAATTGCAATCTATAGTGAATCAGATAAAGGCATGTGGAGAAGAAGTATCAGATCAACAAGTTGTGGGTAAGATAATGAGATCCCTCACATCTAAATTTGATTTCATAGTAGTTGCTATACACGAATCCAAAGATGTAAAAACTCTAAAGATTGAGGAACTTCAATCATCACTTGAAGCTCATGAGATGTTAGTGGTTGAAAGAAGTTCAGAAAGAAGTGATCAACAAGCTTTGAAAGCTCAAACCATCAAGAAGGATGGATATGACAAGAATTCAAAGTAGAGAGGGAAAGGAAAGTTCAAGAAGGGAAATTGGGGTAAGCCTGATGAAAAGGGTGAAAATTCAAAATCTGGTATAGCTTCAGCAATAATCAGAACAAAAGAAAGGATGTTGAGAAGAGAAAGATTCAATGCTACAACTGTGAGAAGTTTGGGCACTATGCTGAGGAGTGTTGGCACAAGAAAGATGGAAAAAGGAATCAGAAAAATGAAGAGAAGGCAAACATAGCACAAGATGGTTCAGACCGTGAAGTAGTTTTGTTGATGGCTACTACATGTGAAGCAAATCCATTGTGTGAAGATTGGTACCTTGATTCAGGGTGTTCAAATCATATGACTGGTCATAAAGAATGGCTGATTAACTTTTATTAATCAAGAAAAACAAATGTTAGGCTTGCAGATAGCAGAAATCTTGTGTCAGAAGGAATTGGTGACATAGCTATAAAAATGAAATATGGAAGAAATGCACTAATTTAGAAAGTGCTACTTGTTCTAGGAATGAAATGCAATCTATTGAGTATTGGACAATTGATTGAGAAGGGGTTTTCAGTCACTATGCAAGGCAATATCTTGCATTTATATGATAAACAAGATAATCTGGTACTGAAGTCAAAACTAACAAAGAATATAACTTTCTTGTGTAACATTCAAAAAGCAAGAGATCTGTGTATGTCAGCTACTACCGATGAAGATTCAAACTGGTTATGGCATATGAGGTATGGTCATCTAAATTTTAGGAGCTTATCATATTTGAGCACTAAGAATTTAGTATCTGGCTTACCAATTTTAGATGCACATAAGAAAACTTGTGAAACATGTTTGAAGGATAAACAAAGTAGGTTCCCTTTTGTGTCTGAGAAGCCTAAGAGGTCAAAAACTGCATTAGAGGTCATACACTCTGACATTTGTCGTCCATTTGAGGTACCTATAATAGGTGGAAGCAAGTACTTTATCACTTTTTTAGATGAGCATACCAGGATTCTATGGATGTATATTATAAAGCTAAAGAGTGAAGCTTTAGAAGTGTTCAGGAAGTTTAAGATCTTAGTTGAGAAGGAAAGTGAAAAATCAATTAAGATCTTGAGAACTGATGGTGGTGGAGAGTATACCTCTAAGAGTTTTGAAGAATTCTGCAACAATGAAGGTATATCTCATGAAGTCACATCTCCCTATACTCCTCAACATAATGGCTTAGCAGAAAGAAGGAGTAGAACTATCCTTGACATGGCCAGAAGTATGTTAAAGCAGAAGAATATGCCACATATTTTTGGGGAGAAGCAGTTAGTACAACTACTTACATTTTGAACAAATGTCAAACTAAGAAGTTGAAGAACAAAGTGCCAAAAGAAGCTTGGAATGGAAGAAAACCAAGTGTCAAACACTTGAAAGTGTTTGGTTCAATCTGCTCTGAACACATTCCAGATGCAAAGAGAAGCAAGTTAGATGATAAAAGTGAAAAATGATTTTACTTGGTTATCACTCAACTAGAGCATACAAATTGTATGATTCAATAAGTAAGAAAGTTCAAATTAGCAGGGATGTGATAATATATGAGAATGAAGCCTGGAAATGGGAGATGATGAGCAAAACCGCAAGTGTACGGTTTTGCCGAAGTAGTAAAAAGAGAGTATCGTTCCAACAGGGAGTTGTATAATTTGATTTACTTTTAATGGATGATTAGAGAGTTTGATTGTAAAGTTTTGGGTTTTAAAGGTTTTAAAACAATAATAATAAAAAGCGCCTTGGGATCATTGGTTCATCATAACGACGAATCCTTCACAAACAAACCATAAACCATG
>Ga0315914_1011636_pt1 | contig 10458 bp, 9 predicted proteins | sample MpolenodulesMG_FD_203920 | JGI IMG/M metagenome (GOLD analysis project Ga0315914, IMG submission 203920) | Medicago polymorpha root nodule microbial communities from Los Angeles, California, United States - elongated nodules | ecosystem: Host-associated > Plants > Roots > Nodule | place: USA... | reverse complement strand
CGAACTTACGTGATATTGTTAATTTAATATATGTATATGGCTTGCATTTGAATTTTACTAGTCGCCCGTAAGCAAAAAACAATAAATATTATGAACATATGTTATTGTATGTTTGGCATGTCTTAGTTAATTAATTTTTTTTTGGAAGGAATGTCTTAATTAGATATAAGTTGGGGAGGAACTAATTATTTTAGGATTGGGTTTCAAAGGCATATATCCCAACAACTTTGCCACTTATTTTTTTTCTGTTCACCATCCAACAATCTGTTTTCCAGCAAATACTTTAGACTTTTATGATCAGTCCGTGTGATGAAATGGCTCCCCAACAAGTAATACCTTCACTTTTGTACTTCCAGGACAATCGCCATCAATTCCCTCTCATACACAGGCTTTAATCTGCCTCTGTCTGACAGTGCTTGGCTAAAGAAGGCCAACGGTTTTCCCTGTTGCATCAGCACTGCACCCAATCCGATCCCTGATGCGTCAGTTTCTGTCTCAAAGGGCGTAGTTAATCCCATCTTCTGTTTCAAATTAGGTCAAGTTAGGCGTAGTTAAAATTAGGTCGATTTTGTTGTCAGGATCGAGTTCCTGTGCAGGAACGTAATGAAAAACGAGCTGGGCTGGATAAATTGAAATTGAGCTTTACGAATCGTGTCTGGTCAAAATTAAAACCCGGTTCCCTATACTCTCCGGTCCTTATTATAAGAAAAAAAAATTTGGTCCTATTTATAAGAAAATGTCACAACTTTTAAGGTGTAGTTATTGCTTAAAAGACTTTTCTATCCGTCATTTAATGTTTCTCTCTTTAACATTAGCGAGTGTATTTAATGTTTCACACTTTTTTATGAGGGTGTATTTTTAAAATATTTAAAAAGTTACATCAATTGATGTTTACATTGGTTTTGTTGTTTTTTGGTCTTGTTTCTTATAATAAGGACCGGAGGGAGTATACAGTTATGACATGGTTCTTTCATTCTTTCTCTTCTCACCTTCACGAAAAAACCCTAACCAAAATCTCACTCCTAGAATATTTGGGTGTAAACTTGATGGTAGAAGTAAACTTGATCCTAGAATTATTATTATTAATAATTTGTAATTGGCCCATTAGTCATTAGTCAGGCCCATTAGGTTAGAATAGCCTATATAAACACATTAGTGGCTGTACATTATTTATCTCTTAAATAATATAATATTCAGTTTTCACAGAGTGCAAAAGAGGTGGCTTTAATATAGCCTTACAAATGGATGAAAACAACTAAATAAAATGACTCCACCAACTAAAACATGAATTGTGGAAAGACTAAGTCAATTCCATTAGCACTCCCTAACAAATAGGAATAATTTACTACATGATAGGAACAAATCCTATGACTGATAGCTAACTAAATCAGATTCAACGGTACAAATGTTGTACAAACGTTGCAGGAGTCTAAGTTTGTATTTGATGCTTTTGTAGGAGTCTATGTTGTGAATTTAAATGTGATACTCTTAATTTTTGAGAAATGAAATTTTGAAACCCATGTTTTGTTATTCAACAAAAAACACGGGCGTCACACTCCCTCAAATTTTTTGTTTGCTAATTAACTAACTTGATTTTTCAATATTTGCAGATTCTGTGCTTTCATGGAAGAAAGTGGCCAAACTTCAACGGACCAAATGTTTTGGGAAGAACAAGATGTAATTAAGGAAGCCTTGGTGAAGCACTTTTTTGTAGATGATGCAGTGACATCTCCTTTGCTAATGGAGATATTATACAATGGTTACACATCAATAAATGCTAAGAATACTACGGCTAAGTTTGTCAGAATTGAGGAAAATAGGTTTGAGTTGTTTGGTGATGTTCCATCCCTATTTAATAGTGTTGTTGGTATAGAGTATAAACCTATAACGGTAATTACATCTACTGAAGAGGATTATGAAAGCAGTGTGACAAGGTTTGGTTGCAAGATTGTGGAAATATATGTTCTTGACTATCTATTCAGGTACCATATATGATTTATTTATTGACCTGGGTCTTGTTTCTTTATACTAAGTATTCGTGTGATTGTTTAATTTAAAAAATTAGTTAATAATAAAAAGTGTGATACAATAGTGTTGCTACGCTTTTGGCTTGATATCCAGTAGATTGTGCAGGCTGTTCATATTCTAATTATTTATTTAATGCATGCAGGAATAAAATTGTGGTTAACTTTACTCGAAGTGAAACTGAAAAGAAGTCCAAGAAAAAAGGAAAAAAAAAGGTGTGTCATACATATATGTTAATTTAGAAATGCTAGGGTCACCTTTACCATTTAACCGGTTTAGTTGATTTTACCTATTAACCGGTCATCCACTTTTTAACACACTCTTTTAATGCACTCAATCACAATTAACCATGTCATCCACTTTTTTAGTTGATTTTACCTATTAACCGGTTTCATCTTTACCATTTATTTTATTTTATTTTTGTAATTAAATTAGATTATAACTTTTCATCTTCTCTGCATAACCTCTCACAGATCCAGTCTCTTCAATTTCGTTGCTTTCACCAAATTTTTTGAAGGAATGATTTGAAAGAATATTGTCGATTAATCATCCTCCAAAATTTAACCTAAACTCTGATAGTATGCAGCAATAACACAAACGTTTTATATATGAGCTTAAAAAAGAGCCAATTTCAATTTGCTTGTCGATCCTCCTCCCAATTATGTTATGCCTATGTTGTTGAATTTGCTTTCTATATTGAATGGCAGCAACAAGAGGGCTACATAACTGCAGAAGAATGTTTATATAGTTTTTCAATTACCCATTGGAAACATTTTCTTTTATGTTGGAAGAAAACAAAGATGAGATATCTAACAGAAGAAGACAAATACGAGGTCAGAAGGAAAAGAGTGAGATGAGTTAGATCGAATGAGTCATGGAGATTTTTTCTTCCATTAACACTGTTATTTACTCAAAGGACAACGAAGAGTTTGCAGTCAGATTATTAAAAAAAAAATGTTTTGCAACTTGTTCTTTCGGTTGCAGGTAAATGAATTAAAATAAGTGGATGATGTGGCTTGTTATGATTGAGGTGTGTTAAAAAGTGACCCTAGCATTTCTCATGTTTATTTATACGTTTATCATCATTTTTATCTGTTTATTAAAAAAAAAATCTTGTTTTGTCGGCTAAACCAAACAAATATGATAAATGTGTAGAAGAGAATGAGCAAACGGTAAACTTGATTTTGGATGTAAATAGATGGTTTTTTTTTTATTATGTTAACTACTTACTAGAAACTGTTTGTGGCTGCAGCAAAATGATGAATCGATTGCAGCAGATTTGGAAGAGGATACATATTTTCTGGATAGCGTGAGAGCTTTGCTTAATTATTTGTTTATGAGTGCCCTAAAAAAGCATGAGGTTATTGCTACTACTTTGAAAGAGAAGATTGATGAATTAATTGTGGAACAACAAGAGGAGTGTGTTAAATATGCATTGAAAAAAGCGGTCACTGAATTGTACGAAGAAGCACAAGAAAAGGTTGTTGCTTTGTATGTGGAAGTGGAGGAAGAAAGTGGTAAGCATCTCTTTAAAAATAGCAAGATCTCCTTAATATACTCATACTTATCTTCCTCTCTCTCAATTCTCAGTGTGCAGGTCTAGAAAAATATTTCGTAATGAAATTCGGGATATTTTGGAATCCTGTAACATTGTTGAAGATGGTAATGATGTGTCAAAACTACATACAAAACAATTGCTTATACTAAAGCCGATTTCTCAACATTGCCATTCTTTCGTCATTGGAGTTGGAGAGTGTAAATGGTATGCAACTTTCTTAATTTTCTATTTTATATATCCAGGAGTGAATAATTGTAAAGATATAAGTAAAGATTGATATGCCAATGCAGGAATTTCATAGTTCGTCGGAGGGGAAGCAGGTTGCAATTTAACTTATTTGTTGACAGAGACAGCATTCCAAGGTTGAACTTTTATGCACTGAAAACAGTAGCGATAATTCACCCCCTTGACTACAGGCTAACTGATTGTTTGGGTAGGTTTTTAAATAAAGTTACTATTATTGTTTAAAAAAAAAAGAATTACTAATACTAACTATTTCGTTGGAGTTTATTCAGATCGATTCCACTCAGTTTGTAAGCCTCACCCGGGGTATGAGTTTATTCTTGAGCATGCGTGTGAAAAAGGTTTTCTTGACGCTGAGGGTAATATTAAAGTAGAATTGCAGATTCAGATGTTTGGGTAAGTCGTTATGTATGCATTGGAAATCTCAATCTCATTCTACTGTTGTTGGTCAATATACTCATAGAATTTTTACCATATTGCCAACTATATTGACCAAAAACAGGCATTGGGTGTCACTGAATTCCATGCAACTCATTGTATGATTGTTTTTAATGCACAGAGAAAATGTCTTCCCGCCTCTCCTTGTAAAGAAGTATCGAACTGAGCTTTTTTTGACGTATATGCATATTGTGGAGAAAATTTGTTCCAGATTTATTGAGAACACAAAAGAAAATTTGAAGAGCCTGATTCAAGATAAAAATAAGTGGTCAAGGTATTTTTTACTTTTTTCTACGAGTAAGTTGAAAATGATATTTTATTTATTGTTATGGAGTTGACAAAAGAGTCACAAACTTACGTGATATTGTTAATTTAATATATGTATATGGTTTAGCATTTGAATTTTACTAATATATAATGGGGAATGAGTAACAATCTCGTCATTAGTCGCCTGTAAGCGAAAAACAATAAATATTATGAACATATGTTATTGTATGTTTAGCATGTCTTGGTTAATTAGATTTTTCTTTTTAAGGAATGTCTTAGTTAATTAGATATAAGCTGGGAAGGTGTTAGAAGATGAAACCGCCATTGATGAAGCTTGCTTGCAACAGAAAACAGTTAGAAGAGAGAGAAAGAGAGAAGAAAATCAGAGTTTGTTGTATTGAATGAATCTGAGATTACAAGTATTTATAGATGCATAGGATGTGTGACAGATGTCGCAATCTAATAGACTAGATCTTAAGATGTGTGACAGATGTTACACTCTAATAGGCTAGAACTTAAGCTTAGTTACAAAACGTTACTAGCTAATTCTATATTTTAACATTCCCCCCTCAAACTGACGGGGTCATAGACCCTCAGTTTGTCTCTGAGTTCCAAAAATCTTGAAGTGGATAGAGGTTTAGTAAGGATGTCTGCCCATTGATGTTGTGCTGGAACATGGGAAACAATCTAGCTCTTGCTGATGACCTTTTCTCTTACAAAAAAGATGTCTAGCTCCATGTGTTTAGTTCTGGAATGAAGAACTGGATTGGGAGCTAGAGACACAGCACCAAGGTAGTCAAAAACGAGTGCCGGGTCAAAAGATGTCTTGCTTCGGGTCGTTTCTGGGCATTTTGTGGTCAGGAGCGAGTTCCTGTACAGGAAGGTAAGGAAAAAACGAGTTGGGCTCATCTAAATTCGTTTGGGCTTACGAATCGGGTCGGGTCGAAATTAAAACCCGGTTCCATATATAAGGTTTTGCCCCGGTTCCTTCATTCTTTCACCTTCGCGTACCCTTTTCTCTTTTCTGAAAAAACGGCTGCCTGAACCCTGACCAGAGAAATGGCCTCCGTGAATCCCTTCTTTCTTCCTCACGAAAACGCCCTGTTTCACTTCCCGTCTTTCTCCGTGAACCCTTGGAGAAGAACAAAGAACAAAGAAAGCAATACTATTTTCGTAAGCTACTGTGTTTTTAATGGTGATTGGTTTTTAAGTTGTTTTGTTGGATTGTAATTTATGTTTTTTTTGTGTGTGTATATGTGAAGTTACAACTTTGCCCTTGAGTGGGTCCTTACGAACCGTGTTACGTTCCCCGTCTTTACGTCTAAATTGCGCCTTTGGTTAGCCTTCATTGCAGCTTTGAGGGGGGTGGATTTAGTCCCACGTCGAATTGGTAAGACTTTTGAGAAGAGTTTATAAAGAGGAGACCCTCCTCACAATACAAGCCGGTGTTGCAAGATGAGTTAGGCCTCAAATTTTAACGAATATAAGGAAGGAAGATGAGTCTCGTCTACTTCCTGACCTTACGATTATAGCTTATTAAGTAGAATCTACCTAACCATCCGCCTTACCTTGTTTCCTCAAAAACTAAGCTAATCTTCAAGAATCTCCACTCCTCTTGTGATTCCTAGTTCTCCTTTTCACTCTTCTCCAAATGGGTTCTTCTTTTCTATTCTTCTCTTCTCTATCAAATCTCTGTAGCCTCTCTATTGTGAAAGTGTGAAATGCAGAAGAGGATATTAAGGTTGATAAGGAAATGTATCACAGGTTAGTCGGAAAACTTATATACTTATCACTTGCAAGTTGCACTCCGAATTGTTCAATATTTGAAAGGAACCCAGTTAGAGGGATATTGGAAGCATGAGACTTGAAGCATGTACTGATGCTGACTATGCATGGCAATTGTGGATAGGAGATCAACTACGGGCTATTGCATATTGCACTTTTATGGGTGGTAATCTTGTGACTTGGAAGAGTAAAAAAAACTGTGGTATCAAGATCTAGTGCTGAAGCAGAGTTAAGGGCAATGGCTCAAGGGATATGTGAGCTGCTATGACTGAAAAGCATCCTGGAAGACTTGAGGATAAAGAGTGATGAACCAATGAGACTTTATTGTGATAGTGAATCTACTTTATTAGCATAGCTCATAATCCGGTGCAACATGATAGAACCAAACATATTGAAGTTGATTGACACTTCATCAAAGAAAAATTAGATAGTGGTCTAATTTGCACTCCATATATCTCTTCCCAAGGCAAGCTTGCAGATCTTCTAACAAAGGGACTGAACAACAAAAACTTTGAAAGAATTGTTTCCAAGATGAGAATGATAGATATTCATTCACCAGCTTGAGGGGGAGTGTTGTAAATAGTGAATTTTTACTATTATTATTAATAATTTGTAATTGCACCATTAGTCATTAGTCAGACCCATTAGGTTAGAATAGCCTATATAAACACATTAGTGGTTGTACATTATTTATCTCTTAAATAATATAATATTCAGTTTTCACAGAGTGCAAAAGAGGTGGCTTTAATATAGCCTTACAAATAGATGAAAACAACTAAATAAAATGACTCCACCAACTAAAACGTGAATTGTGGAAAGACTAAGCCAATTCCACTAGCACTCCCTAACAAATAGGAATAATTTACTACATGATAGGAACAAATCCTATGACTGATAGCTAAATAAATCAGATTCAATGCTACAAATGTTGTACAAACGTTGTAGGAGTCTAAGTTAGTATTATAATTTATGTTTTTTTTGTGTGTATATGTGAAGTTACATCTTTGCCCTTGAGTGGGTTCTTACGAACATTGTTACGTTCCCCGACTTTACGTCCCTCCACCAGCCAATCGAACCTACGTAGAAACTCGTTCCTGACTACACTGCACAGCACTCAAGTTGTCACAAAATATCTGGGGCACCTTAGTTGGAACTCTCAGCTCTTTGAGGAGAGACTGTAGCCATAAAACTTCAGCAGAAGCTTGAGCTAAGCTCCTGTATTCTGCTTCAGCACTGGATCTAGCAACCAGTGTTTGTTTCTTTCCCCACCAGGAAATGAGGTTCGGATCCTAGAAAGATGCAAGCACTTGACTAACGGTCAATCTTTTCCTCCATTCCCCTGCTGCCACATGTCCATTTAGTTACTCAAATCAACAGCTCATCATTCCTTTTGCTCCCATTGACTAACGGTTTCACATGTTCCTCTTCTTTCTCTTGTTTGCTTCCCATTTTACCAGGGCATATGTCAGGGATACTTCCCAGGGCATAATCTTACTATTAGATGGTGATCCTTGATCTCATACTAATTTTATTCATACTAGTGAACTTGTGTCGTGTAATTGTGATGAAGTTTATAAGTATGCAGTCATTGGACCTAGAAAATGATGAATTGTGTGATTAAGTTATGATTTTCCTTAATGAAATTTTGAAACCCATGTTCTGTTATTCTACAAAAAACACGGGTGTCACACTCCCTCAAATTTTTTGTTTGCTAATTAACTATCTTGATTTTTCAATATTTGCAGATTCTGTGCTTTCATGGAAGAAAGTGGCCAAATTTCAACGGACCAAATGTGTTGCGAAGAACAAGATGTAATTAAGGAAGCCCTGGTGAAGCACTTTTTTGTAGATGGTCCCGTGACATCTCCTTTGCTAATGGAGATATTATACGATGGTTACAAATCAATAAATGCTAAGAATACTACGGCTAAGTTTGTCAGAATTGAGGAAAATAGGTTTGAGTTGGTTGGTGATGTTCCGTCCCTATTCAATAGCATTGTTGGTATAGAGGATAAACCTATAACGGTAGTTACACCTACTGGAGAGGATTATGAAAGCAATGTCACAAAGTTTGGTTGCATGTTTGTGGAAATATTTGTTCTTGACTATCTATTCAGGTACCATATATGATTTATTTAACGACATTGGATCTTGTATTTTTATATTAAGTATTCATATGATTGTTTAATTTTAAAAAGTTTGATACAATAGTGTTGCTAGGCTTTTGGCTTGATATCCAGTGGACTGTGCAGGCTGATCATATTCTAATTATTTATTTAATGGATGCAGAAATAAAATTAAGGTGAACTTTACTCAAAGTGAGCTCGAAAAGAAGTCGAACAAAAAAGGAAAGAAAAAGGTGTCGCCTTCAAATTGAATCGATTGCGGCAGAATTGGAAGAGGATCCGTCTGTATGTGGAGAAGTCAAGTGGGTAAGACAGACAAAAAGCCGTAGATACGGGGAAATTAGGCGAAGCATTGTGTTTGTTCAAATAGACAGTGGTCGAATTATGGACTTGACTGTATTTGACAATCCACCGAAGATATTTAAGGGATAAAGAAAAAAAAATGGTCATGTCATGAGATGTATGAAGTAGCTATCGATTTAGAAAGTAACAGTGAAACAATAACATATTCTTTAGAAGGTTCTCTTAGATATTGTTTGGAAACATGATGTACCTAAATTGTCCTCTCTCATGATTAATTTGATACTATCTGCTACGTTCTTTGTTGTGATAATTATCATATATTTCAAATATGCATGCGGCAGAGAATTGAGAGAAGGAGGATCAAGCTGGTAATATTATGCTCCATTCTGATCTTTTTGACGTGTTACCGTTTTGAAATAAAATCTAATTCCTTCAAATAAAAGTTAATTACCAGTAAAAATACAATTATGCTTAATTTTAATCTTGACACTGAAACATTTTTTATCATGTCTTTTGTATAAAAAAATAAAATCACTTCTAGGCGAGAGATGATGAGTGTTAAAAGATTGATTTCAAGAGTTCCCTGCATATCAAAGTTTGTTCACATACTCAAGAGGACGTATTGATATATGATGATGATCTCGTGATTGTGGGGAATGACGCTTATGTATGCAACACTTTATACAATACTTGTGCAAATGTTTTCATATAAAGGATCTCGGAATACTCAAATGTTTTCATGTAAAGGATCTCGGAATACTCAAATATTTCTTAGGTCTGGAACTAGCTCGTGGACCGTTTGGCTTGTCCATATGTTAGCGGAAAGGCACTCTTGATATCCTATGTGTTTTGGACCGTCAAAGACCTAGGCCCAATAACAACTCAAGCCCCATATGCTACTTTTACTCGCAACACGACACCATGTGCTGCTTTTATTATTGTACAAAGTAGAGCCAAAATCCAAAAAATTAAAGGTGCGCATGAAATCAAGCATTACAATTAAGATATGGATCCAAAGTAACTCAGCACCAACACCTCAAAATCAAGTAAACAAAGACAAAACAAATATTACAAACCTATAGTTTAAGGCACCAAATAATCTCTAAATCCCTTAATTCCATCCGGAAATTGTAACACCCTATTTCCCGTCGATAATTATTAAATAATAGGAATAAATTTAATAATTAGGATGTTACAAAACTTCACATGATATCACACGATAGCATACGTTTTCCTTTTAAATAATAATTTCAACAACAGAAAACAATTCTCTATTCTCATTAATAAAAATTTCCCTTGTCATTCAATATCGAAATAGAAATACCTATAGTTCTCAAGATTTAAACTCAAAGATAAATAAATTCATCGTCAACCCCAACCCCAATGTTACATATCAGAGCTCATATTTGACTACATGTCTAATCATCACTAAAATAAAATTGATGGAAGATAAGTCCCGTCGCAACCTTCTAAGCATCCCGCAACTAGATCTCCTCGTCCTAAGTATCTGTACCCCACAGGTACCGACATCATAAATACAACAACAAGAAAGGGGTGAGAAATCCAGCCATAACATATTATAAGGAAATATTCACAATATTGAAATATCATAAGAACAATATTCCACCATTACAAGATCATCAACATCTATTATTCTTTCTCAACATGTCGTATATCACACCATCACATTACACTTCATATTTAAAAATATCA
>Ga0315914_1011634_pt1 | contig 10459 bp, 9 predicted proteins | sample MpolenodulesMG_FD_203920 | JGI IMG/M metagenome (GOLD analysis project Ga0315914, IMG submission 203920) | Medicago polymorpha root nodule microbial communities from Los Angeles, California, United States - elongated nodules | ecosystem: Host-associated > Plants > Roots > Nodule | place: USA... | reverse complement strand
AAATATGTTTTTTGACCCCTTATCTTTACAAAAAGTTGCGATTATGGCCCCTTTTTTGGGACACGTGGCGTGTTCTCAGCAATTTTGGGACGAAAGGGGCCAAAATTGCAATTTTTTTATAGGGGGCCAAAATCGCAATATTTCGAAACTTAGGGGGAAAAAAGTGCAGTTTAGCCAAAAAAAAAATGAAGTACTGATATTGTTTCTCCATCCAGTTAGTCTATTTATTTGACTATTTTTATTTTTAATCGATATATAAAATCAGACATTCCCTTTAATGTTATACGCTGAAGCATGGATACTTACACGTAGACGCCGCTAATAATTTAAGAAAATCACGTGATTCCATGCGTTTCGGTGTCACGTGTCCAACACCGGACACGGGACACCTCTAATTCGAGGAGTGTCCATGCTTCGTAGTAGGCACTAAATGTGTGAGAAAATAGTTAAACCACCCCCTTTTCTCATAGAAACCAAAAGGTTAACACCAACTGGAGTTAGATGGCTAACAATAGCAGGGGAGGTTTGTGTCATGTGACAAAATAAAGGGGTGTGAGTGACATATACATGAGGTTTACAGGAGTTATTTAAAAAACTGATTTATTTTTAAACTACAAGATTAAGAACTGATTTTTTTTTTTTTTTCCAATTTTTTTTTTCTTGCTGAACCTGATTAGCAGCGTTATCCTATTATATTTATTTATAGATAAACAACAAATAACGTTCCATTCTACAATGTTTGTAACCAACTTGCAAGAGTTGGTAAATGTGACTCTTTCACAACATAAGTTTAGTCTGCAAGAATTGCACCCCCTGGAGGATCCAAAGCGGCTAAGTTCTAGCTTAAAAGGATAGATTGCTGTGCATAGTGAGGGTCACAGTTCTTAATTACAGTAGATTAACGTTAAAAATAGTGATATGTGTATATACGGTGCTTGACATATTATCTTCTATTTGTAGGAACTTGCTATAAAAATGGAATTGGGTTTTGTTAATGCATATGGTAGACATGAGAACGAGTCTTCTCAGCGGCTAAGGTCCATCAACGGTCAAGACAAGATAAGCGACCTACCTAACCACATTATTGGTTCTATTCTTTCTTTTCTTCCTGCTAAAGAGGCCGTTAGCACTTGTGTTCTCTCAAAGAGGTGGAAAAACGTGTGGACATTTGTCACAAAACTTAGCTTTCGAGATAAACACCCTTTTCATTACACAAAAATAAAAAAAGCACAGTTTTTACAGTTTGTAAATAGGGTACTATCTCATCTTAATAGTTCAACCATCGATAGTTTTTCTCTTTCTATTCACTATGACTATGGTAGTTCCGATATTAATGAGTTGGTTTCCTTCGTTTCAAGTCGAAGTGTTAAAAACATCTGTTTTGAGTCACTGAGTGAAGAACAATGCGTCTTCAACTCTAATTCCCTTTTCGAATGCCAGCCCTTAGAGGAATTTGTTATGAAAAATTGCATCACGATGTTTCCTTCCTTTGCTAGTCTTTCATCTCTCACAAGTCTTAAATTAACTAGAACCTTAGTTATTTGTTTCGGTCGGAATAAACATTTAACATTTAAATTCCCAGTTCTCAGATTGCTTGAGATAGAAGAAGGACGCACATGGTCAACTATAAAGAGTGTTACTTTTCATGTCCCTCTACTTGAAGTTTGTTCAATGGACTATGGTACATACCTAAGGTCAAATGCTAAAATTAAGATTTGTGCTTCACGTCTTGCAAAGTTTTGTTATACTGGTTCTTTTCAAACAGAGATTATTCTGCTAGAGGCAGTACACATTGCTTCTGCAAATATTATGCTATATGGTTCAAGTAGGAGGACGGAAGACATAGTGCATTTTGTTAGTAAGCTTCTCAGTATTAATGCAGCAAGTCTAAAGCTTTGTTTGCGTAGTAGGAAGGTATGTTTTCTTTCTTCACTCAATGTGAGCAGACTTTCTTTGTTTGAATGCAAATGTCTTAAGCAGTTTTTGTCTTATGGAAATTATATCTTTGTTTTATTCTACATGGGAACTATGCAACATCAAACTAGTTCACAACTTCACATAAGCATTTTTTTTTTACGGATAATTCATCATTATATGTTTGTGCTTTAATTATGTCTTCATAAATTATCCTGACACACAATTTTTGTTCTTTCTCATCAAGGTACTTGAAAGAGTAAAACTTTCTTTCAATGACATTCCTGACTTTCAAATATTGGGTCATTTGGATCTTGACTTTGCAACCGGCGATTTTTTGCTTGGCATGCTTTCAAGATCACCATGTTTGGAGACTCTGGTTTTGAAGGTTTGTGATTGATGATCTTCAAGTTTCAAAAAATTTGCTCATAGATAAATATAGGCTTTTAAGAATTTGTTCTTTTTAGTTTTCATTTTTGTTTAAGAAAGTGCAATTTCAATATCATGATTTTAAACACAAGTATAGTAAACTTATATTCTCCGAGTTTCCATTAAACATTTAAAACGAAATATCAAAGTGAAAACAAGATATCTTTTTATGTTCATTACTTTTAGTGAAAATATTAAAAAGTAGAAAAAATATTTTGATATTCGTGTCGTCATTTTAATTTTTCCATTATCTCTGATTGTGAACCATGTTATGCAATACATTAATAATTTTTTTTTGACTGATCATCAGGTGCAGGATTTTTGTGACACACTGCTTAATTCTACATTTATGCCGGACTGCTTTTTATTTACCCTTAAAGTGGTAAAATTTGAAAGATTTGCTGGTACTAAGCATGAGTTAAATTTCGCTAAATTGGTGATGAATAATGCTCAAGCCTTGGAGAGGATTACTTTCTCGTGTTGTCCTAAGTTGTTGGGGCAGAAGAAATGGGAAAATGTTAAAGACAATATCTCTTCATTCAAATCTACGTTTAGTTCAGTAGTTATAGAATTTTTATCTTAGGTTACATAAGTTTCTTAAGAGAGTCAGGAATGCAGAATGCTGATGGTACTTATCTGTTATAGCATCAGTGCTTTTGAATGCAAAGAATGTACAAAGCTGAGTTTAATTTTACTAAAACAAACTGTTACTTTACACTAGTAACTTTTCAATTTTATCTACTCTTACGTTAATATCTTATTTTGCGTAAGGAAATCAAGTTTTTCCTTCAATGCATAAACTTTGTTAATTTGTGTAGTTAACATTGTTTTCTGAACCGGGCAACACCCAATCTGGGTTTAGACTTGGGTCGTCTAAGAAACATACACGAATTCTGCTCTTTATCCAACACTTTTTGCTTGCTCCCAACTGAAAATACCAAAATGCACCTGCGTGAGTTAACTCAAGCTAGTGTAAATCTCTGCATGAGTTAAGTTAACTCATGCAGGGGTATTTTTGGAATTTCAGTTGGGAATGAGCAAAACGTGCTGGGTAAAGAGCAAAATTCAACATACATTGGGTAGACCATACCAATGGACATGACCTAACTCCCATTGTATTATGGCCTGATTCATCAATCTTGACTGTCTTGTTCGGATCTAATACTACATCCATCCAGACATTACGGGTGTCCTCAAGGGATAGCTGTTCAGGTGAAGGTCTAACGGTGAGAAACCATACATATTCCCTATAAAAATACTAATGTACAATGTTGGATCATGTATGCCACATTTTACACATAATTTGCCTCTAACTCTCTAACTTACTTAGCGTCAGAGCACGTGCAAGTCTAGTGGAGAAGGACTCACAATGTACCTACGATAGAAACCTCCATCTTTGCAACCTCTACTAGTAGATAGAGCATCAAACTCAGGTCCTGAATGATCATTGACAACTTCACTGGCGAACGGGACCACAAACTCTCCTCAACTTCGACTGAGGAAGGAGACAATTGTTCCAATACACCTTAAAGTCCCAGATTGCTTGAGAATCGAGGCTAATTGTAGTTTATATACAATACCCATACTCCTAAACTCAACGAGGTTCCTTTAACAAAGGACAATCACGAAGGGTTTACACCCACACTCAAATTATAATTCTGGCATAATTTTTCTAGAAATTTGTATTTTAGAAAAGGGTTAGACACATTTTAATATTCTTAAGAAAATTAGTAGTTTTATTTTATTTTTAAATAAAATATATATAAAATCCCATAGAATTCTAGTTTGTCACCCTCCTTTCCTATCTAATAATCATGGTGTATTAGCCATTCAATTATATCAATGATGCTCTTCATGATTTTAACTCCCCTACGTAAGTCAAAATAAACATTTCCTTTCTTAGCAAAAGAGCTGTTGCATGCTTCATTGAGGAATTCTTAAGTCAATGCTGGTATAAAGGACTTAACACTCGTTTGGTTCACGTTAGAAACACTGTGATATCTTTTATATGATTCAAATACTCTGATTTTAAATACTATAAGAATTTAATGCTATTATTGTTTAATTTAATTTATTTTCAAGTTTTTAGTGGAGTTATGCACACATTTTATTTATTAACTTTTTTGGTAAAAATTTATTTAATAATATCAATATAAATTAAAGTAACTATAATTTAACAAATATTGCTACATAAAAAAATCCACACACACGCAAATACCTATTTTTTTTAGAAGAAATTCATAAAATATATTGTTGCGTAAAAAATTTCTCATTAAAACTTATTTTAATTTATTCACTGAAAAGCAATTCCAATTTACCCTTATCCAAACAACATCAATAAACTAAAATCATTTTTTTTATGATTGTATCCAAATATAAATCACTTCAATTTCAACTCAATTTAATCTAAAATCAATTTTACAAAATCAATTCATTCAGAATCAATTCCACATGCCGTGGAACTAAACACGCACTTAGTGCGGTCACTTGAACTACAACTTTGACTTCTATAGAGTTGACATTAATCTTGATAAAGAGGCTTGTCTTTATTTATGACACAAAGTTTCATCAAGGTCCACAGCTTTGAATGGAGTCTTGAGGCGTTGACCAGAGGTCCTAATCATTGACTTGGTCCAAAGAAAAAACTCTCTAATGTTAAAAATTTCCTGCAGACTTAAACACACATTAGAATACCTTAATTGTTCTCATACATGCTTTGTAATGTTTTGATCTATAACCAATTTTGGTCTAACAATCTTCATCTTTTATGATGATAAACATCCGCATTTTTTATACAACAACATTTTGATGAACACTTTTTCAATTGATAAAACTTAACTTAGAGTGAGGTTTATAAGTTCCCCGCATTCTAAGTTATAATCTTAAAGTGCATAAATTCAATTCAAAGAAGTAAAGCATATTAGCATACATATTTTAACCAAAACCTTTATGCTTTTTGCTTTAACTCAAGATAATAACTTCGAAGAAAAAAATGCAAGCTATTAATATTAAGAACATGTTGAGGAAAGAATTCCAAGAACATGCCCATATCTCCCTAAAAAAAAAAGAACATGCCCATATCGTGTGCTGTGCCTCCCAAATGGATATGGTTATATGAGATTTAATTATTTTTACATTAAAGATATATACAATTTGAACATTTCTCCAGAACAAAATCTACAAAACCTTTTTTTTTAAGAAACCAAAATGAAATTATATAACCACACCAAAGAGCAGCACCCAAGCACAAGGTGTGTCTAAGAGACCACTACAAAGTTACAAAATGTCAGTAACACAATAAAACAGAGAAACAGTTAGCCAATGCTCAAACAAACTAAAGGGCTTGACCACCACCTCTGAGTACCAAAAAGAAACATGGCATTTTTAGCTTTCAGCCACCCCAGAGATAACATTTTAACCTTATCAAACAATCGGGGAACGATGGTTACAATATTATTGAACAGACGGTTGTTACGTTCATTCCACACAACCCAAGTACACAATAGCCAAATTAGCTACAGGAACGAACGTTTAGCTTTACCAACACCTGTCATATAAGTAAACTGCATCAAATGATCAGAAATATTATTAGAGTCCACCCCAACGAATCCAATCCAGTCACGCACCTGCTGCCATAACGATGCAAACGTTGAGCACGATAGAAAAAGATGCTCGGCCGTCTCCACGTGACTGCACCTTGAAACACAAAAAATGTCCTCCGCAGAAATAACACCACAAATAGCCAGATTAGCTTTTGTAGGTAAGCGATCCCGAATGAGCCGCCAAGCAAAGACCGAGACCTTCAAAGGAACCTGTTTATGCCACACTAACTCCAAAGACGTGTCCATCTGGGAATTATCACAGTTAGTTAACAAGTCATAGGCATCTCGCACAAAATACCCCTCAGCAATGTCTAGAAGCCACACCCATTTATCTGAAACATTTGGAACCAACAAGACATCAAATAGTAAATCCTTACACTCCTATAACATATCCTCCTCCCACGCCCACAATTTACGCCGCCAACTCCACCCCTCCCCTTCCTGCCCCAGACCCAGAGAGAACAAATTAGCCACTGTAATGGTTTTGTTCTCAGCCAAGTCAAACATACGACGAAACCACACACTAAGTGGGATACCACCAATCCACCTATGAGACCAAAACAAAGTTTCAGCCCCATCACCCACCCTCCACATAACAATATTACCGAACCACCCACCACTAGAATCATCAACTCCATCACGAATCCTGCCTACCCCCCGCCACCAAGAAGAACCACTCCGGCCCCCCCACCTCCAACCTCCCACCTACTTCGCCATAATGAGCGACTAAAACATGATACCACAAACCTTCTCTATCGACTAACATCCTCCAACACCATTTACCTAGTAAAGCAACATTAAAGATTATTCATTAAAGATTCAACGGAAGAGATTATACCTGATGGAGCTTTGAAGAAGGAAAGCGCATAAACAGGCTGAGAAGTCAGAACTGCTTTAAGAAGGATCAAGCGGCCACCGAACGAGAGAAACCTGCTATTCCAACCCAACAGTCTGTATTTAATGCGATTCACGATAGGGTCCCAAAATGTTAGTCTCCGCGAATTACCATCAATAGGCAAGCCTAGGTACATAAACGGAATTTTTCCCACTTTACAACTCAACACCGCCGCTGCCTCATTCAACCAAGAATCAGATATATTAATTCCCACCAACAAGCTTTTGTTAAAGTTCACCTTCAAACCCGACATGGACTCAAAAATAACAAGAGCCTCTCGGAGAGCCCGCACATTTGCCCGTCTTTTGTTACCTAATAACATTGTATCATCAACAAATTGGAGATGTGAAACCACCACCTGATTTACCGTACCAACCGTATATCCTGTGAACAAATTATTTTCAACCATAGCTTTCATCAGAATGTTAAGCTCCTCATCCGCAATCAGAAACAAAAAGGGAGAAAGGGGATCACTCTGGCGTAAGCCTCTATGTAAATGGAACTAATCAGTAGGGCAACCATTAACAAGAACTGAAGCTGTTGCAGTACTCACACATTCTCTAATCCACTTCCGCCACAAAACAGGAAAAGACATACCCTCCATAACCGAATCCAGATAGCCCAAGTCAACAGAATCGTAGGCTTTTTCAAAATCCGCTTTAAATAACAAAAGCTCCTTCTTAAGTTTGCGAGCCTCATCAACAACCTCATTTGCTATTAGAATACCATCAAGAATTTGGCGATTTTTAATAAAAGAAGACTGAGTCTCAGATACCACACTACTAATCCCCAACCTCAATTTATTTGCCAACAATTTTGCTATGATTTTATACATACTTCCCACCAAAGAGATTGGTCGAAAGTCGTTCAGTCTCTATGGATTGTCCACCTTCGGAATTAGAACAATGAATATATGGTTGATACCTTTAGCCAGTTTGCCATTGCGGTGAAACTCGGACACAAACCTCATAACATCATCTTTCAAATCAAGCCATAAGTCTTTTATAAAACCAAAATTGACCCCATCCGGACCTGGAATTTTAAAGCTATCGCAGTCCCATATAGCCTCCTTAACTTCATCCACAGAAAAAGGTTTGATAAGGCCCCCTCCCTCAACCACGGACAGCGTACGAAACTAAAGATTCGACACGCTTGGTCTCACCTTAGATTGCGACTTGAAATGCTGGGCAAAGTGATTGTAAACCACGTGCCTAACAGGATGAATGTAACATCCCAGACTGCTTTAAGCATTGCCGACTGGCCCTACAAACCAACACGAGTCTTTTTAGCGTGTTTTGTCCTCACTCGCACGCTTACCGGAAAACTTCCCGGTAGGTGACCTATCCAAAGACTACTCCAAGTCAAGCATGCTTAACTATGGAGTTCTTATGGAATAGGCTACCAAAAAGAAGATGCAGCTTGTTGATATAGGTAGTATCAAACAATTCTTATAAGCCTTCCTTCAACCATGCAGTCCCATACCTGCTCGGCCTTAGGATCCCTCTCATTCCGGTGTGATTTGGTTCCTCTAGAAGCTGTCGGGAGCCGCTCATTGTCGTGCCTTGTGAACCGGCAACCACTCCCCTCCCTTGTCAGTCTTGGGTGTTACATGCCCACCAGCTTCTACTTGGTTCATCCCCGAACCACACCGTACTGGGAGAGGTCTGCTCTGATACCATTTACAACTAAGATTAACCTTAACATCCTTGTTAAATTCAATCAAATGCAAACAGATCAATTCAACATGCATCAACATAAATCTTTATAATTTTTATGCATGAAACATGTATATCCTTATTTATTAATTTTATTAGGTCTGCAACAACTTAACCTAATAATTTCCCTCTAAAATGCAGCGCACCAATTTAACCTAACAAATTCCCTCTAAAATACATCAATCCCTAATATTTCTCCCTACTGATGAGTTTTTCATTCCTAACATGTTGTGTCATCGTTTGTATATATCTATTGTTTCTGTAGACTTCATTTTTTTTACAAGTTGTTGTACACTTATTTAATACGTTTATAAACAAAATACCCTAATTTCCATGCAAACTTGGCTACCCTAATTTCCATGCAAACTCGGCTATATATAGCAAACCCTAAACCGTGTTTCTCTAAAAAAAAAACCCTAAACCATGGTAAATTACACAGACAACAAAAGAATTATATATTTTGATATTTTGATTTTTGCAAATGGAAGGACGTGACCTTTCAACCTCCCTCTCATACCACTGCTTAACTGGTATTCTAATTTAACATGCATTTTATCGATATGCATATTTTTTTGAGAATTGGAATATCCTTTTTGCGTTTTTTGTTTTTAGTTTGAGATATTTACACCAATTTTGGCAGTCTTCCTATTTAGTTTTGTCGCAATTTCGTGGTCTATTATCTAAGGATTCAGACTGTGTCGTGTAATGTCATGTTTTTTGAACTTAATTTGAATTTTGTTTCGTTCAAAACCTTATTCTGCTGTTAGCCTTTATTTCCTATGCATACTTTTATTATTTCTTTCTTTGCAAGCAAAGTTGTGCAACTATGAATGAATTTTGAGGTGAGAATCACTTTTCCTTGGATCGGATTGCATATAGAGGAAGGGGAAAGTGATTCTGCAATAGTACTTGGTGGTTTTTTGTTTTATTAAATAAGTAGTCATTTATTTTACTGGTGGTCATTGTTTTTAACTAATAATATCATCATCAATTTAACTATATTAATAATTATGGAACAACTGCTCAAAAAGAATTAATTATGGAACATAATGTGTACACAAGTGTTATTTTATTAGATAGACACCTAAAAAAGCATGTTTTTCGAAGCATATAACTTAAGTAATGGTTTTTGGATTGTTATTAGTTGTGTTTTTTGAAGCATATAACATATTGAAGCATATAACAATAGTGTTTTTGAATTGTACAATTTAAATCCCACTATATTTTGCTAATTATCCTTCGGCGCCACTCTTTCGATTTGCAACTTATGAACACCCTATTGCTCAAGTGCTTGCATAACATGTTGTCACCCTACAACTTTTTTGTCATACTTTTTGTAACATGTTGTCTACTATGGGTTATCACCTGTTCTTTTTTTCACCGTTACCAATTATATATTGCATTTTATTATTCGTCTGTTAATCCCTTAACAATAAACTCGTGCGACACACGGGTCAACAATCTAGTTATTCTTAAACTACAATTTCCAATTGCTAAAACCCTAAATCATGCATGGGGAATGAGGTATGCTCTGATACCATTTGTAACATTCCAGACTGTAACGCCCTAGTTGTTTTTATTTATTTTATTAAATATAGAGTTTATTTAATTGAATTATTTTATTTATGTGATTTATTGATGTTTATTTAAATGGATTTATTTGTTATCAGTAAGAATAAGGGTAGGAATTAGAATAATTAGAATTAAGGGCTGAAAATAGAATTAGAAGGAATAGAGGAATTAAGTGGAATTAATAGGAAATAAATAAGGAAGTGGGAGGTTAAGAAATAGAAACCACTTTCACGTGAAATAGAAAAGAAGGATTTTTGGAGAAAAAGAGGAGAACCAAGGGAGAAGAGAATCAAGATAAGCTTAGGATTATTGCCATTCATCTGAAACCCAAG
>Ga0315914_1011628_pt1 | contig 10466 bp, 5 predicted proteins | sample MpolenodulesMG_FD_203920 | JGI IMG/M metagenome (GOLD analysis project Ga0315914, IMG submission 203920) | Medicago polymorpha root nodule microbial communities from Los Angeles, California, United States - elongated nodules | ecosystem: Host-associated > Plants > Roots > Nodule | place: USA... | reverse complement strand
ATAATAATAATAATAATAATAATAATAATAATAATAATAATAATTCTCATATCTGTATATATGTAAAGCCCATAATTTTTCTCTCATATCTTATAATTTGTGCTCGTGTATGCATTCTTATGGTCGTCATTGTTGTGCAAAGGCAACGTGTGGAGTTATAGTGACCGATGATAAATTTCTTTACTATTAACATAAATTCATGTGAGACTTATATTCCAAATGGTAGAACTTATATAAATTTCAATTGTTAGTGTTAAAAGGAGAGTTTAAAGCCACACTTATTTGTTTTATTAAAGTGAGTAACTTGAATGAATGATCAAAATCCTACGCCTAGGCGCAAAATGGTAGAATGACAAGAAACATATTTAAGGTACTTTTGAACAATTCTCCACCTTGCCTTTAAATCGATGATGATGTTACTTTAACTATCAACCACCTTTCTCCTTAACCTTTGTCTTGAACTACTCTTCAAGACAAAACGATCAAGTTTGAGCCCCGCTTAAACATTCATCTAGACACTACCTCCATTGCATCTAACCATCCTTGGCAGTCCCTCAAGCTTCCAAGTCTGATCCTTTCTGCATCATGCTTAACCATCGGCCTGGTTTGCAGATCAGGGTGGTCTGGTCTAGTTTTTAAAACTATGATTATGTGTTCAGTTTTTTTTTAATTCACTTTGGTAATAAGCAACTGTTGGAAATTCCTCATGTTTTTTTTACAGCGATATACAGGTCTTAACATATTTCCTCATGTTTATCTGTTACCTAGTCAGTGTAGTGAACTGTTTCAACGTGTTAACTATTAGTAAACCATCAGTAGTTATTTCTTGCACCAGGTGTTGTTGATGTCACTAAAGCTGGTGGAGTTGGTATAAATCTAACAGCAACTTCCAATGCTTTTGTCATGGTAGGTGCATATCAGTTTTGTGTTTCTTAAACTGATATGTATTTGTCTAGCTTCAGGTTTTCTAACACAGGGCAAATGAAGCATTTGAATTTGATGAATGAGAAAAAATAGGACATATGGTGAAACCTTGTGTTTCAACTACACAACGAGCTCTTTTTATATAGACATCAAAGCAATTAATACAATAATAATTACAGGATATTCTGTTCTTATTTTCACGATATGATATGATACGATATGCCGATCCTATATATATAATAAAGTACATACATGGATCGTAATCTTATTTTCAATAGGATTCTTTGGAGATTTTCTAACAAGGTTTCAGTTGATACTTGATAGAAACACTGCCTCAGAGAAACTGAAATCTAAATATGGATCTTTGATTAATTTGAAGTTGGTAGATAAATTAATGTAACAAGGCAAATTTAAGTTATTATATCCACAATACTTTTACTGATTTCTATATAAATTTACAGTTTTGGTATCCAAATAGTTAGTTGTTTTAGTATATATTTTATAGGTTAAGAAATTTAATCTATGCAATTTATAGGGAGAAGCAATGTATCTTAAATAGGAGTGCCAAGGATTCAGAAAGTTGCAGCAGAATGTTTTTTCTGAACAAGCCAAGTTGCAGCAGAATATGTTAATGAATAACCAACCTAACAGATGTGGCATTATTATTGATATTGGGAAAGATAATTTTTGTTTTGAAGTAATTTTGATATAGATAGTTTGTCAATATGAATAGGACCCATGGTGGAATCCAGCTGTTGAGGAACAAGCTGTTATGCGTATTCATCGCATTGGACAAACAAAGAAGGTGGCCATCAAACGGTTTATTGTGAAGGTACATTTAATATCCCAATTTCGGGAAATCATACATATATTTAACATTGTTTTATTATTATGAACTTTAAATTGGGCCTTGTTAATTGCTTCACTAGGTACAAGGAATTTGGTAGTGAACTAGTGAAGTTTGGGTAACAAAGCCATCAACTGAGCTGAAAATTTTCTTTTCACACGTGAATATTTCATCTATAATTTGTTTAATTGGAGTACTAAAATTTTAATGAGGGCGATGCTTGCTTATGAGTCTGATTTATGAGATTTGTCAAGGTCAAGCAAGTTAATATGGTTGTTAGCATGTCTGTTTGGTGCGTATCGCCAAATGATGTGACTTTATTGATTCGAATATGACATTTATTCTAATGTTTCACATTGCAGTGGTCAGTGGAGCAGAGAGTGGAGGCAGTGGAAGCACACAAACAACGAATGATTTCTGGTGCCTTGACTGATCAGGAAGTTCGATCTGCACGGATTGAGGAGTTGAAGATGCTTTTTACGTAGACCAATGAGGTAGTGAAAACACTGTTTGCTCCTTCATCATTTTGCAACACGTGGCTTTCTTCTCAAGTGCTTGTTTATGGTGGGTAGTGGTGACTCGTAAGATGGAAGTGCTTCTTCTTACGTGGCACGTGAGCCAGGGAGTTGTCCCTTGACTTGCAGCCTCCATTGGGACAGGTCATGTTCTGCGAGAGGGATAAGGAGAACTTCCATCTTCTCCTACACGGGGCTTGAAAATAAAGCCGGAGGAAGGGGCTGATCATTGTTATATAAAGGGGAAGGGATAGATTATTAAAATATATTTTCCACGCAGTTCTTGTTTTGTGTATATGTACCTATGTAATTCATTAACTTGGAGGGGAGGAATTTTTTAGCTTTGAAGGAAGATAAGAAGAGGTCATCTGTTCTTCCATTACATTAAAAATCTCAGGGGTCATTTCCCTTTTTCTCTTCCCATTCTAACCTTCATTCAAACAATAGATTGTAATTAGGGTTCACTTGTTTTGTATTAACTGTACAATAGTCTGAACGATCTAGTCATGGTGAACATATATTCCACTGTACATTTATAGTATGTTCACTTGTACCATTTGCCTTAGTGGCATCAGATGCAACAGTTGTGTCGTTTGTTTGTGCTTTTGATATTTTTGTAATAGTTTATGATTTACACATCCAGTTTCAAATTTTTATCAGATATATACGCGCGCATGTTTCCTTACTTTGTATGGTTACGAGTGGCTTCAAAAATAATCAGTGAAAATAATACGGTCTTATCATTTTTATAAACTATATTGCGTCACCATCTCTTTCCCTTATTCTCCAGTCTCTTTGTTCCACTGACATACCTCTGCTGTGCCACTCCTCAACCCCTACTTACCACACAACTACCGTTGAATCACCATCACAAGCTACAATTCCTTCAACTATTTGTGAATAGTTGTTCCATAACCGTAACCTGCTTGAAATTTAACTGTAATCGATCAACTTTCCTCATTTGAAAATGATAGGGAATCTTTGTTCCAAAATATTTCTCCACTTTGTATTAAAGAAATACTTAAATGAAAAAATTACTCTAAATAATCTTAATTTAGAATAATTTGTCCTTAAATTACATAGTTTATAAGAAAATGTCAAGTATTGTATATTTAAACCTTCACTAATCTTTCTTTTTTTATGATGGACTACTTGTTAAGTGATTCTATTCTATATTATATATATGAGTTCATAATATCTTGTTTACTCCTATATGGTTTTAGCATGTTAGTGCCCTGAGATTGAAATTATAAAATAGTCTTGATTTGAAATTGATAGTCCTCTATTGATTTTGTGTGAAGCAGGAATCCAATGGGTGGATTTGACTTTGAAATTGACCAAGTAGAAAAAATAGCTTTCCCAAAAATAAAAAATTAAATACCACTAAAACTAAATTTCTTACACTACTGATGTTCCCCATTTTCAGTTAGTTACATTTTCTTCTTAGTTATGTTAATACTACAGATGTCTTTGTTGTCTAATTGGGTATTGGCTTAGTCCCCCCAATCTTGTACTTTTCCCTCTATTCTTTTATTGCAATTTTCTAGCTTTATCAAAAAAAAAATACTACAGATGTTTGAAATTCGATAGTTTCTTGGCAATTTTCACTTACATAACATAAGTGTCAAGAGTATATACGCAGGAGTTGAGAAAATCCAAATTTATTCTTCTTAATTGTAGCATAAAAAAGAAGAAGCTATCTTTATTGGAGGAGCATCAGAATGAGACTGAGCCACCAAATAGTGATCCAGTGTTAATTCAGGTTCAGAAAATTGGCAAATGTTCAACATAATAAAACTAAATTGGCGAATTGAGCGGCTAACATCTGATCCAGCTGCAGGAAGTATCAGATACTGTCAACATTAGTCTTGTAAACGATCAGGATATGAACTCTGCTACTCAACATTAGTCTTACAATACTTTTTAAGATCTGCTTTAGATTTATAATAACTTCTCTGAATTTATTTTTCAAAAATATTTCGACTGGATATTGAAATAATTACTTCATTTTTTATCAGAATTTTTCCCCAAAACATGAATGTATTAAGTATATTTTCTCTAGTAATATACTCCTCATATAACTCTATCAACATTTGCATGATGAAGTGTTTGTTCTAGTAGTGCGATGTGACTCCTATTGCCACATAAATTCCAAAATTTAAGATCGGTTAATATTTTCAAAATAATCCCCAAAATTGATAATGCTCTACATTTTATTCTTTTAATTTTATTTTTTTTACTTTTTTTACCTTAAACTCTAAAGTGACAAATGGTATTAGATATTACCCTAAAAAATATTCCCTCATAAATCAGAACGTGGAGATGCATATATCTATTGAAATAACCAAGAAATAAGAACTTAATTTTTTTGAATTATTGATTAGATGGAACTTTTCAGTTATGGTATTTGATTAGTTAGAAGCAGTTAGTTATAACCAAGAAGCAGTTAGTTTTTTGTTTTTGTTTTGAGGAAAGTTATAACCAGTTAGTTACATAGTTCCTTCTTAGCTAGCTCTTCTTTCATATATCTACTGTTTGCATTCCATAGTGTTTCTTGAAAATTATAGATTAAGTTGTTCTTGAGGCCCAGAAATGGAGGAGATTGATAAAAACAAGGGGAAAAGGATGATCAGTTCCACTACTGATCAGAAAGATAATGTAGCAATGAATGAAGCCGGTGGCACAAAAATGGAGGAGGATCATAAGAACAAGGCAGAAGCAAAGATGATCAGTTCTACTACTGATCATCATCAGAAAGAGGCTGGTGATGACGATGTAGCAATGAATGAAGGCAGCACTAGTAGTGATTCTTCAACATTGCCATCCAAAAAGAGAAAAGATGGACCTTCCGAAAATGAAACAACTTCTGCAGAAACTTCTTCCAAGAAAAGAAAAGGACGCCCTTCTGGTTCTTATTCTGTGGGGAAATTAACGTTACATTTGGAAGCTGGCGAGGTACAGCATAAATTAACCAATCTTCACATTTCCGATGCAACTTTATATTTCATCAATCTACTGTTACTATATGGTTTTGGAATTTTATTATTTTGCAGGATGTGGCGGACGTTTTATATGCACTGGCATGTCTGGATTTGAATAAATGAAATAATTAATAATAGTTGTTGATAACTTGCATCGCAAGTTATCTCTTTTAGCTGGTTAGTTTGTTGAAATTTCTTAGGAAATTTGGTTTAGTTTTGCATTGTCTACATAAGAGGTACAGTGTGATGCAAAATCAGTCAGTTACTTAAGTTGAATAAACACGATCTTTCAATAATCACTTTTCCACTTATTTCTCTCTTTTCCCAGTTTTATCTCTTTCATTTGTTTTCATAATTCACTTGCTTTTTATCACATTACAAGCATTTACCCCAACATAGCATCCTGTTATAGTCGATCTGTTTGCATAATTTCTGAGACTGGTTCTGTATCAAAGGGTGCTCTTAATACTCCAAATGGTCCCTCCATGTGCCAGGTAATCAAAGGTCCAAATCTGATTAAATTTTGCATCTTATCTTATAATATACAGTATACTGGCAGAGATTGCATGGGAATAGAAGTAGTAAACTTGTGCTACCCTAGTTAGGGACTCGCGGCCACACACAAGATACACTGGATTGTGTATTGGCCATTTACATTGTATATTTGGCAATTAGTCTCAGGGGACTCTCATGTTCTAAAGCATGAAATTTGGACTAATATTGACATAGCATGCAATTCTGTTGTTAGTGGAAGTTGAACTTAAAAATGTGGTTCAGGTAACTTGCAAATCTTGCTCTAGTAATGTGACCCTATATATGATCCATGCTGGAGGTATGCATGGCTTTAAACTAATAGAATTATCCAATTTCACTATAGCCAAACAAATCATCAATCACGAGTAAAACCAATGCATGGTTACCAAAAGGTGAAACTGTGAGTAGAAGACTAAATGCTACAGAAATAGTTTTATTCATATCAGCTTCACTTCATATGTATACAGAAGCATGGTGCCCAACAAGAAAATTCAATAAACATTCCATTAGGGACTGACATATACATGTGTGATTAAAATAAACACATATTCTAGAACATAAAACAAAATGCTTTTGCAGGTGCAAATATCAATATTTGTGTTCTGTGATGAATGATGAAGTCAATTACTGAAACATTAATTGAATTCATAGATAGACAAACATGGAAATATGAAGTGACATGTAATAAATAATATAATGATATGTGATTTAGGTTTATGTATGATGTTTGGCTGGTAATATATGGATTTGTGTTACATACTATCATGGTTGCTCCAATAATGAAGTGGTTTGATAAATTTGGCGTCTAATTCATCCCAGTTAGGAAACTTATGTAAATTTAATAGTGTTGTGAAATAGTAGATATATTGTGGCTATACTTTTATAGCGTAGCGGTGTTTAGACAAACCGCTAGAGCACTATTGTGTAGTTGACAATAACAAATTTTACTTTTTTGTTGGATCAGAACAATGACAGTTGACAAGTACCTAATTGTCCCCTGAAAATTAGATTTTATGCTGCTTAAACAGTTCACTGTTTGACCTGCAAAGCAAGGGTCTCTTTCCATTTTTGAAAATTTAATACATGCTACAAAATAGGATTTCAATAATCATGGCTCTAATGGCATTTGTGCTCTGATTTGTTTATTTTCTTTAAAATGGCCGCTCTTAGGTTTTTTGGTGCGGATGGATGATCTCTCTGAATTTATTTGGAAAATAGTTCATTTGAATAAAGGACACATATACCATTGAATCAACACTTTCTGATTATTTTTTTATAGCATAGGGTTCCACTTGTAGTTCCAATTCTTCTGACATCATTTTTGGTAAAGGTCTCATCATATTTGCATTTAGTTGGTAACAGCCTTAGTCCCCTCCGACACAGCATGCCTAGCCAATTCTCCCGGTAACATCAACCTAACAGCTGTCTGAATCTCCCTTGAAGTAATTGTCGGCTTCTTATCAGACCCCTCGAGCCTCAACAATTCCTAAGCGAGTATCTCAAATACATCATTCATAAAATTGTTCATTATTTTAATAGATTTATCGAAACACCAAAGTCAGGATGAACTTTCTTCAGAACCTTGAATATGTAGATTTTGTATCTTTCAACGCTTCTCTTCATTCTCTACACAATCAAGTATGTTTTATAAGAATTATAATTTTAAGGAAAAGTTAGCATGCTTTGTGATAATGGTAGTAACTTAAACTATTGGCGAGGTTAATTATTTTAAGGAATTAGATTCATTATTTTAATGTATACAATTGTAAATAATTTTCTTTTATGCATCCCATATATATGCACATATAACGTATCTTATATTTTATTCATCACAATGTTCAGCTTCAACACATTACTATTATCGATTGTTTGCACAATACCAAGAGCAATATGAATATCTTTGAAGCATGAACTACAATCTAGAGGTGCAGCCAAGCTCACGCCCAATGATCAGTTAAATTTTCACATTCAGTTGATTCTAACTCAATTACGCGCATTAACACTTTACTCCACACTTATCAAGAAGTCAGCTGCAAAAGGTTCTTCCATGAGGGTTAAGATTGGATTAAGTCTATCTTGTTCCACTAAGACTTTACGTCTGAATCACTTGACCAACTAGCACAGAGGCTCATGCCCGAAGTTTATGAATTGTTCGATTTCGATGAGAAATTATTCGGTTCGGATATTGCCAAGGAGTTGGACTTTCCGATGCTTGCCACTTCACTTTGCGTCTTACAATTGACGTGGAGATTTAATTTTTTGTTGAGCGTCATGGAGATATAATTAGACATACTTAGATATATTGAAGGCTTTATTTTGCAAATTAAAAACTATTATTTTACAAGTCTTGATCATACTATTGAACGCATATGTTGAATTAATATCAAATATTTTGGCTTTGTTTAATAGGTTCAACCATTAATTTGAAATCTTTGATATTGTAAGAAAAACTTATATAACCCTAGTTAGGGAATCATGACCACACACAGGATATAGACTCTACTGTATATTGGCCATTTACATTGTGTGTCTGGTAATAGGGATGGTAATATATTTGTATCTAGTTAGTCTTAGGCCACTTTCATTCTTCAAAACTTTAAATCATGAAATTCTTCTGTTAGCATATATCCTTAGAAAACATAGAAGTGGAAGTCGAGCCTAAAAATTTGGTTCAGATAAGTTGCAAATTTTAGCCATATAATTTTGAAACAGGTTTCGAGTGTTGCAATGTGTGAAGAGATTTGGTACCATATATCTGTCATGAATATTGAGGCCTAACTCATCCCTACAAAACTGGCCTGTACGGTGAAGAGTGTCTCCTCTTTATAAACTCTTCTCAAGAATCCTATCTATCCGATGTGGGACTAAATCCCAATCGGGTGTTGGCCGCTAACACACCCCCTCACGCTTCAGCCTGGCCCAATGGGCCTGAAGCGTGGAGATGCAGGAAGCCCAACGATGGACCCGATAGGCTCTTTTACCATGTCATGAGTATCGAGGCCTAACTCATCCCTACAAAACCGACTTGTACGATGAGGAGTGTCTCCTCTTTATAAACTGTTCTCAAGAATCCTATCTATTCGATGTGGGACTAAATCCCACCCGAGTGTTGGCCGCTAACAATATCATCCTTCATCTCGACCCAAAAATCCTTGATGAAACCAAGATTGATGGCATCCGGACCTGGACTCTTAAAACTATCGCAGTCCCACACAACCGCCTTAAATTCATTAACAAAAAAGGGCTTGATTAAACTTCCCCCTTCCATACAAGACAACTGACGGAACTGCAAGTGTCCAATACCTGGTCGAGCCGCTCTTTGCGCACGAAAATGATTCGCAAAATGAGAACAAACAACATTACGAACAGGCTGCACACCCTCCACTAAAACACCATCCACAACAATCGAACACAGCGAATTACGGCGTCTCCGACTAGCCAAAACAGAAAGGAAATACTTTGAATTAGCATCACCATCACGCAGCCAATTTAAGCTCGATTGTTGCCAACAAATACTAGTATTAAGGCGGGACAAAGAATGAATGTCCGACATAAAACCATGCAGTTCCCCATACTTGTCTTCTGACAACTCCTCCTCCTCCCCTTTGCAGTAAAGAGTGACCTGTCTGACTTTAAGCAAAGCAATCTTCGCAGGTAAATTATGTGTATGTGACACATGTCATTCCTTCAGTGCCGATTTAATTAATTTCAACTTTTCTTTTAGGACGAAGCCGCCCCAACCTGTAATCTGAAAGGAATTCCACTTGTCACGAACAAATTGTTTGTAGCTAGGTGTATCCTGCCAACATTTCAACTATCGAGTAGGCCTAGGCCTCCAATTCTCTTTATCAACTGATAACAAGATAGGACAATGATCTGACAACCCCCTGTAAGTGAGAAACCTGTAAGCAAGTAGGCCACGACAAACACCACGCCTCAGAAAGCAAAAATCTGTCTAATTAACTCATTGAACTCCTATCAACCTTGAACCAAGTAAACTTACGACCACACAAAGGTAAATAAACCAAAACGTTATCATCAATGAACTGATTAAAGTGGACAAAATCATCGGACATGTGACCACCCCTAATAGAACGACGTTCCTCCCTACATTGCACCACATTGAAATCCTCACGAACACACACTTTTGGCTGCCTATTAATTCCAACCGTGCGGATAAAGAAGACCAGAACACATAGTTTAATATTTTTTCATTCCATTCATGAAGCGGAATACCATACAATCTTAACCAAGCACCCCTTTTAAAAGGCACCGCCTTCTTGTCCCATCTCGCAATGTTAGAGAAAAAATGGTCAAAAAATTCCTTTGCTTCCCCTAGAATTGTCAAACTATAATTATTTGATAAACTCCGCATACAAACTTTATCGGCTCCCATTGGAATGATTTCTAAGTCAGTAAACCTAGCATCTTCAAATATATTATGTACGACCGGAATCGCCTCACCATTAACCACTGAAGCTATCACACCTGAACGTGCCCGTTTTAAATCGTCTCCACTGGATCTATACATCCTAACCAACTTCTAAACTACTAGTTGTTGTTGCTGAACAACACAAACCCGACCATCTCCCTTCTCCCTCACCACGTCCACCGCGTTTCCCTCTTTCAACACCGGCTCACCCCCACCACGTTCCCCCTCCCCCT
>Ga0315914_1011627_pt1 | contig 10467 bp, 6 predicted proteins | sample MpolenodulesMG_FD_203920 | JGI IMG/M metagenome (GOLD analysis project Ga0315914, IMG submission 203920) | Medicago polymorpha root nodule microbial communities from Los Angeles, California, United States - elongated nodules | ecosystem: Host-associated > Plants > Roots > Nodule | place: USA... | reverse complement strand
GTAAATAAATTGTGGTGTCGGTGCATCTTCTCATTATCATGATTACATAGTTCCTAATTACATTCTAAAGCTTCAAGAGAAAAATAAATGACAAGAAAATAAAATGCATGAATTAAATTACATCAAAACCTAAATACATACTAATAAAATGATGACAATAAAATAAATGATAAAAATTAAATATGCATGCAACAACTTTAAGCACAAAAAAAATAGATACAAAATAAACTACCATCAAATAATAAACCAACAGGTTTAAAAAGATTAAAAAAAAAAAAAAAAGAGGTGAAAATAAATAAACATTAAAAGTTAGGGAAATAAAAATAAGAAAGTAAAAATTATAGTGTAAATAAGTAAAAAACATAGTGAAAATAAATAAAAGAAAATAGGCTCAGCATTGGACAAGTTTGGACCGTCTGATGAATCAGAGAATCCACATTTAATCACAGTATTTTCATCACAGCCACTAGATCGATCCGAGGGTTTAAAATGGGGACACAGTGAGTTTGAAAAGGTTTTAACATAAAAACACAAATAAACACAGGGACCGTCGGATCAAGGATCCGACGATTAGATCAAAATGCACACTGTAGCCCATATCAGAGAGCAAACAAATAAATAAAATTATGGTGCATCATCGCGTTAGATCTACGACCTAACGGCCTAGCTTCGAATACATACAGGAAAGCTAAGCAGCAGCACGTACAAGATTGAAACCGAAACGGTAGTGGTATAAAAGCCTAACACTAGAGAAAAACACACATAACACAAAATTACTTCTCTCTCTAAGTAGAACTTAGAGAGAGAGGCTCTCCCTTCTCTCTAACTTTCAGTTCATTGGAGAAGAAGAGTAACGGTGGTCGGAAATCGCTCCGACGTGGTGGTCGACTGGTGAGCCGCCGCGTCGGAGCTCTTTTTTTTTTTAAATTTTTTTAAATTTTTTTTTGATATTCCGACTCCTCTTTCTCTTCTAAACTCAAATCTGAAATTACTTTTTCAAAAAAACACTCAAACAAAACCTAGATCTACGACTTAAAGTCTCAAAAACGCGAAAAGAAAGTGAACACGAGGGAATGGAACCACTACCTTAGTTCTGGATCGGAGAAGTTAGAGAAAAGCGACGGAAAACTTCAAGGAAAAGCTCGATCTGGCTGAATAAACTCCGATCTGGTCTTGTTGTGTTGGTACCGGCGTTTTCGAACTTGAAAACGGATGGATCTGTTGATTGTTGTACGAAATAGAATGATTTTGGCGAAAAGCTTCACTGTTGTTGTTTGTGTCACGTTTCCATTGGTTGATTTGTGAAGGGAAATGAGACCCGTGGCGTTGTTGTTACGGATCGGACTAGATCTTTCAGTTCATTGAAAAATGGTGTTCATTATGAACATTCATGAGTTTTGATTTTTTTTCTGGGTTTTGATCTAAGAAATGATGAGAGAGGAATGAATTTGTGTTTGTAATGATTGTTGTTGCTTTTTCTGACTCTGACCCTGACCCTGACCCTGACCCTCTCTCTGACCCGCTACAGTGCAATCAATGCTGCCTATAAATACTGTGGACTAGGGTTAGACTGAAAAAAGAGGATTGGACCAAACTGCCCCTGCAGCTGAGACTTGGGCAAGAGGAAAGCAAAGACCAATGGGAACAAGACACATGGACATGACTCAAGGACAAAAAATAAAAAGAAAGGACATTAAAACAAAACAAAAAGAAATAAAATTTTAAAGAAAGAAGAAGAAAAAACGTGACCAAATGTAAAATAAAAAAAGAAAGAAAATAAATAGCATTAAATAATAATAAATACCAAATAAATGAAAATGATAAGAATTAAAATTGTCCCTTTCAGTAAGCAAATGATGTATTTTAAAATATCTCTCTGCCGAAATTTCGTCTGAGACGACAAAACTACTCGGCTTTTAAAATACGAATACAAAACTTTTAACGAAATAAAAAATCTAAAATACGAACATAAATGTTTTAATTATCTAAAAACAAACAAAGAAAGATTCAACTGCCTACAATGCGAATAAAACATTTTTAACTATCTACGGTACTAATAAAATGTTTAAATACTTCAAAAACGAATAAAAGAACGTGTAATTTATCTAAAAACAAAGCAAAGATTCTGACTGCTTAAAATACGAATAAAGACTTTAAAATACGAATAAAAATTTCTAACTGGTCAAAATTTGGGGTATGACACACATGTATTTTCAACTACACTCATATGTGATCTAAGTGTATACATAGTCGAGGCCCTAGAGTTTGTTTACTTGGTTTTGGTTCATTTGTCTCAATTGTTTAAAAGTTGTAAAATGAGAGACGAACTTTGTCGAAAATGATCTTTAAGACCAAATACTTGGCAAATCTTTTGTCGATAGTTTGATATGATTATATGAAGATAAATGAATGATTAATATGTGTTGAAAATGATATTTATCTTAGTATGAAGTATTTTCTCATTTATTTGGATTGTGAGAAATAGTATGATGTTGTTGATTGATTGTGATATTGTTGGTGAATAGATATATGTTGATTGATTGTGATATCGTTGGTGAATACATATATGTTAATTGATTGTGATATTGTCGGTGAATGCATATATGTTAAATGATGGTGATTTTGTTGGTGATTGCATATATGCAAAATGAATGGTGATGACGTGGTGAATTGTTTGTGTGAACATATGCATTGTTGTCGAGTCATATGTTCATGCATTCATGACTGATGGTGACGGATTTTATATCCAATTGAGGTGATTATGATGTGCAGTTGGCATCATGGGGTGACGACCTAGACGTTGTTGATGACGGTACCACATGCATTTAGAAGTCTTGTCTAGGAACAAATCATGTTGTGGCATGAGTCCTAGTTGTTCTAATAACTTGGTGTTTGATGTGAATGCTGATTGGTATATGATGGTGTTGTGAATTGTTGTGTTGATGTTGAAGGTGAGAAAAAAACACAAGAAGGGGGGAGGGGGGGTTGAATTGTGTTTTCAAAAACTTCTCCTTCTTACGTTATGAAACCTGTTCTCAGGGTCAGAGTCAGATAGAGTTCAGAGTCTTAATGCAGCGGATAGATAGTAAGAGTGCAGAGAAAGAAAGAACACAAAGCAATTATACAGGTTCCTTCCACAAACCGGAAGTAGTCCTGTCCCCCTTGCACTTCCAAGGAGAGTTTCACTAAAATCTAATACCAAATTACAAGTTTCTCAAACACACAGTAAGAGACTTCTCAATGCTCAAAGACAACTCCAAGAGACTTCCTTTGCTCAATCACAACTAAAAGAGACTTCTATGCTCAATCACAAAAGAAAGAGACTTCTATGCTCAATCACAAAAGAAAGAGACTTCTTTAAACAATTAGAAAGAGTTGAAAAGGGTTTTGAATACTTGATATACAATCAGAGGTATTCACAAAACAATGCAAACAGAACAGACTCTGTTTTTCTAGACACTTAAGAATTCTAAGATATGAACTTTTGTAAGAATTCTCTAAGTTGTTGATGTGAAACTTTACAACATTTTGGCTCAGAGAGTATGCGTTGGTCTTATTGTTCTTGTTCTTTTTTCTTCAAGTCTTCATCCCTATTTATAGAGGATTTGAGAGACGTTGAGAACTAGCCGGTACATCAACTTGTCTTGACTGAAGCTTTGATTCTTCACCATTGATCTATTGCCTGATTTGATAATTGTCCTATGAAGAACCAATTTCAAATCCATTCCAATAGAGAAGGAACAATGTCTGCAAACATTATTGTTATCCTTGTCTTGATGTGTAGACACGATGCAGAGATGGTGGTTGCAGAAGCAGGCGCAGAGTTAGTGGTTGTACACTTCTTACACTGTATTTTGTCAACTCTCTTAAGCTTCTAGTGAAGTAGCTTCTGATGAGATGCTTCTGATGTTCTTGCTTCTGATGACCTTGCTTCTGATGACATCATCTTCAGGAGCGCTTTTCTTTAGGAGCATTTTCTTCAGACGCATTTTCTTCAGAGGCTTTAAGCTTCAATATAAATTCCTTTGCTCTTTGACTTGTTCAACCAGAACCTCTAAGAATAAGACTTTGATTATGGTCCTGTACACTTGAACAAAGTTTAGCATATCCAATTGACAATTCTTAATAACTTGTTATCATCAAAACTCAGAAAGGTGATTTTGCGAAACACCGTTTGTTCCAACAGATGTGTACTGAAGTTGAATGCTATTGTTAATTAAGTGAAGCTTAATCTAATTAATTCATGTTCAATTGTTTATATTTGATTATGATTGATGTGAAGCTTAATCTAATTAATTTGTAGGTGTTATTCACAGGGCGGTTCTGATTCTGATTCTTAAATTGTTTGCCATTAGGCTTCAGAACAACACCTACAAATTTCTTTTAGTGTTGTTCTTCGAGACATCAAAAACCTCTTCATTCAGTTCTTGTTTCCTTGCCTCTTCTTCAATTCGAAGTCGAGTAATCAGACTTTCAAGAGAAAACTCCTTAGTTTTATGCCTAAGGGTATTCTTGAAGTCCTTCCAGGCAGGGGGCAGTTTATCAATCACAACAACAAAGACCTCATGAGCTATATGCTGAAGCTCTTGAGATTGTTCTTCGACATATTTATCATCGGTAGGGCTGAAAATGAGTCGTGTCGAACTCGTCTTAGCTCGACTCGATAAGAATTAACTCGGATCGAAACTCGACTCAAAATCGATACGAACCTTTTTTTTAGTTTGAGTTCAGCTCGTTTAAAGTTCACGAACAACCCGGTTCGACTCGTTAGGTTCAACTCGTTAACTCAAATCACATAATTAAAATGTCAATTTTTTTCTAAAAGGCACACACACAAAAATAAGAAATTATTTACTAAGGTACTCAATGATAAATCATTTGACCCACGTTTAAGTTAAAATAGCGCTTTAATGTAGGACTGTTGTTACACAAACTTCCTTTTTATAAGGTTAATCTTCTCTCAATTGTTTCAAACCCACCGATGTGGGACTATTTTCATTATGTAAAAGCTTTAGACTAGATGAGTGGAACTTTTCACCATTTGTTTTTAAATGAGACTACTGTTATTTAATATTATTAGTTGTTGAGCATATTTCTTTTTTTATTTTTTCGTGCAATATATTATGTTTAATAAGACAAAACTTAAAATTATTATTAGAATGCAGCACCAGCACGAACCAAGTAACATATCAATGAAGTATACCCTTCAAGTACCTAATTATTCAGAAGTTGCATATCATGTACTTAAACCTGTATCATGTATCGAAGTGAACCGCAAAGCATGTGATCATGCAAATAACCTAAAACAAAAATACAAAAACACCAAAACTAGTACATATAACAGTGACAATTCAACAACTATAATTGAGAATATCCTCAAAATACTCTTTCATTTCCAAATTATGATAAATATATATTATCGAGTCAACTCATGAACCAACCGAGTCGGACTACATGTAGCTCAAGTTCGGATCATTTATTTAACGAACTTAATTTTCAGCTCATTTGGTTCATGAATCAAGTTCAACAAGATAATTGTCGAGTCGAATTTCGAACTTTATTCGAGTTGGTTTAGTTCATTGCCAATCCTAATCATCGGTCATCTTATAGTTCAGGTACCGGCTCACAACAAATTTTTTCGAGCCAACCTCTTCAGTATTATATTTATTCTGAAGAGCATCCCAAACATTCTTAGCAGTACCGTGGATAATGTACAAATCGTACAGATGATCCGCGAGACAGTTCAAAATGAAATTTTTCCATAAATAATCATTTTCGAGCCAGCCTCTTCAATATTATATTTATTCTGAAGAGCATCCCAAACATTCTTAGCAGTACCGTGGATAATGTACAAATCGTACAGATGATCTGCGAGACAGTTCAAAATGAAATTTTTGCATAAATAATCATTTTCTTTCTAGAGGAGTATGTCTATATTAGTCTGTTTTACCTTTTCATCATTAAGCCTTTCCAAATCAGCCTTTCTAGTGGGATCAGAAGCATCTGTATCCATGGCAATTTTACCGTCACTATTCAATGCCGTAGGAATCGAAATCATTGGTATCACATGTATGTCCTCCTTCAAGACGTAGGCAACTTTTTTCATAGTTAAAAAAAACAACATCTTTGTTTGCCAACGCTTGAAGTGGTTGCCCTGAAACTTAAACGGTTTGTTGAAATCGATAGTTGTTCCAGACACGGTAATTTCGTCGGTGTTTTATGAAATGACCCAAGCCCAAGCCCAAGCCTGGCCCAACCCGACGGACGGCGTCGACGTCGTCGCACGTGATATATATATTTTTCTAAGCGCTCACCCGTTCGCAAAAGTGGATAACCCATGGGAACACCCTTGGAGGTCACCCCACTCTTATATAAACACTTGCTAGTTGATGTGGCTCACCAATGTAGGACATTTTTAAGTCACACACACTAGTTCTTAAATTGTGTTTTTTATCCAATTTTTCACTAGAATTAACTAGTGTTCCAACAGTTTTTTCACTAAACGAAATCAATTACATAGAAAAATCATACTTTAACCATTTTTAACAATGCTGGAAAAATTGGAAATCACATAATTTGATGTGGATTCGAGTGTTTCCGTTAAAAATGAATGTGAGATTCTACTTATTGTAGTACCTACATTTGTGAATTCATATATCAAAGAATAGTTGGAAGTGATTTTCCTTCCAAAAATGCCTTTAGCAGCACCAACGATCTCCCCGGTTGTGAAAATGGAGCCTCATGAGATGCTCCTCTTATGGTTGCAAATGATAACATGTTACCATATACTTGTGTCCATCCAGCTACCTGAAAAATCAAATATCAAAATAAGTTGGTTTTAAGGGAATATTAAGTTTTAGTGTAGCATTACTCTTCCAATTTCACTATTTAATTAGACTATTTTATTTACAATCTTATCATCTTTTATCCAGTCAAGAAACTGAATATTTAAATATCTATACCTCTACACATATGAAGCACGGATACGGACACAGACATTGGACACGACACTGACACTGACACGCCGATACCGTTAATAATTTGAGAAAATCACATAATTCAATATAATTACATGGGTTGGTGTCGTGTCGGTGTCGAACACGACACGTGTGCGACACCGGAACACGCCTAATTCAAAGAGTGTTTGTTCTTCATACACATGTATAAAAGGAATATCAAGTTTTTTTTCTAGATAAAAGGGATGTATGCATTTTTTATTTCAACTTTACCATTCATTTAAACTATTTTTTTTTACTCAATCCAATAACTTCAATTTTTTTTCTTCAAAATAATCACATAAAATTTGTTACTTTTAAGTTTTATCATTTTTACTAAAAAAAGTCTGTGAATATAGTAAGACTTAAAGTGTCTATATGATAGAACGAAGATAAAGATATAGACACAGATACATCAACATCCTTAATATTAAAAAACGTAGGATTCCGACATTGATACATATTATTTATCTATTATAACATATCCTATCAACATTGTCGACCAGGTCCATAAAGATTTTATACATTCAAAATACATACCTGTCTTCCATTAAACCAAGTTCTATAGGACTCTGTGGTGTTCAAACCGAAGTCTTTGGCTAATCCATTTACTAAAGACCGTGTTCCAAGCAAAGGTATTACTGAATCTTGATCTCCACTGCAGAGAAAAACAGCTTTGCTTGCTCAAAAGTATATGACAAAGTAACCAATGGTGAGATTGTAATGTCAAGAAGTGACACTTACTAACCTGTACACAAGAACTCTTACACCTGACTTAACAAGTGTTCCCAGAATAGATATGGTTGGAATCTCTAAATTTTGCATGTCATATTTGAGAACTCTGTAACATAAAGGAAATGGTATTACTATGAGCACAACAACACCACTGGCGGAGCCAGAAAAAATTGTTTGGGTGGGCCACAAAAATAAACTATAATATAAACACAAAATTTATGTTATAATAAGAGCATTAAGCACAAGATTGGCCATCAAAAAATTAAATTGTATGCCTTAAAAATTCAAGATAATTACCTATACATTTCAATTGATTTGAAATTCTGATAATAAAACGTACTGAGATAGAGAAGAGGATGGGCCGCAAGGTAATTTTAGTTAAAAATCAAAGATATTTTAATAATTTTCCATATAAAAAAAAAATTATTTTGGGTGGGGTGGGCCATGGCCCACCTTGCCCCATAGCTACTCCGCCACTGAACAGCACCCAATACAAACCTTGGATAAAATGAGTCATTATTAGGTTTTTTTTACAAAACCAAACTTAACTCATTTCAATTATCAACAAGAGTCCTTGAAAAAAAATTAATCAACAAAGAGCGAATACATAGAGGAGAAATATAAAGATGAACTACCATATTCGCTTGCTTCCGAATAAATTTAACAACAAAAATAAAGGAATCTATTACTATTCTATTTAATTTTGAAGGAATCATTAACCGAAATAATGTTACTGATAAAGTTGTGAGAAATTCTTTGTAATCATCAACCGATTCTAACTTTTGTTGCAGGCGCTGCACGGGATGTTAGGGACATTATTGCTAATCCTGGAGATGTTGACGTGATATGATATTTACGCCATATTTATGTAATAGTCAGAAAAAGAAAATTTGAAAGGCAGCCTATCAAACCCGCTCTAAGGGTCCTCCTCCCTCCTCTCCCTAATGAAGATTAATTACTGGAAAATCAAGGATATAGGTAATTCGAACTTCCGAGTTTCCCTCAGTGATTTATTCATAAAGTAAATTTGTATGCAACCAATCTATTTTTTCCGCGATGGAGATTGCTATGCGGATAAATTAGCCATGCATGGTCGTAGCATCCCTGGGGTTTCTTGGTTTAGTTCTTTTCCGCATTTTTTGTTTCAAGATTTCTATCGGGATATAAATGGTTTGCCTATTTACTGTTTTCCTTAGATTGTTATTCTTTTTTAGTTGTTTCTTTGGCTTTTTGGGGGGTTTTGGCCTAGTCCCCCCTCTTGTGTGTGTACATATATTCCCTTTCTTAATAATATATATTGAGTAGGCGATAGAGGATGGAAGTTTATGATTCTTCTTTATGCTTAACCTATCTTTTGGTTTATCGGAAGAAAAAAAAATCATTATTTTAGTCCTTGAAATCAAAGAATAATTGGGTCGATGAAACTAACAAAATTAAAAATCATTGAGCATGTTAGTTACCTAAGACAATTTCAGGGGCTAATTTAACTTTCCTTAAAAAATTGGTATGATTTAAAATTTTCAATTTTAAGGAACATTTTGTAACTTTAGTGACTAACTCATCAATGCAATTCCACTTTATCCCATTCATTTCCATAAAATAATTTAACTTCAGTGATTTTAAGAATCATAATAAGTTCTAAATTTTAATGCAAAGCCATCTTTCATACTATAAAACTTACCCACTACAAAGTGTCCATGTGGTGATCCCTACAAGCTTAGCATGAAGAGCTTTTTGCACTTCTTTCCTAGTCAAGTATGTGAATGTTTCATCTTCCACACAGACATCTATCTTCTCTCCCTCTTGCTAAACCGGACATGAAGGTAAGCATATGAAAATGAACATAAAATAGAAAGAGAATCTAGATTGAAAGGGAGTGGAGAAGTGTGTTTACCAGTTGAGTAAGCACATATGCTTGTTGTTCTACTGTTGATAAACAGACATCAAGAGTAACATCATATATCTACTAACCTGTCCATAATGTGCCACCTCAGAGGTAAGAGTTTAGTTTAATAACTTCAATGGACGGAGTTTAAATCCCCTCAAAACCAACTATATAATAATTAGGGTTAATTATGTTTCAGGTCTCTATAAATAGGCGCGTTTCCAACATTAGTCTCCACTTCAATTTTAATAAATTTTTAGTCCCCAAAGTTTTTGCCATTAGCAAAATTAGTCCCTACCGTTAAATTGTTGTTGAGTGGGAAAACAGAGATAGACACATGGATGCCACATGGGATGCCGCATGGACTTATTTCATGATGTGGCATGCCAAATGTGATTAACATTTAAAAACATTATTAAAATCTAATATATACTTTATTTATTAATAAAACAATTTAAAATTAATTAAAAAAAAAAACTTAGACCTTTCATCAAACAACTGAGATTCTAATCTTCAGTCTCTTAACAAACTTATCCAAACCTACTCAACACACCTACGACTCAAAACTGTCTGTTTGGTTCGAGAATTAGGAGGGGAGGGGAGGGGAGGAATTTTAACGGAGGGGAGAGGAGGAGATATATTTTAATTAAAAGTGTGTTTGGTTCACAAGGGGAGGGGAATAATGAATTAGTAATACGGTTTTACAATGAGTAATAAAAATTGTTACAAGGAAAAATTCTCAATAATATACAATAAAAGTTGTTACAAGAAAAAATTGTTAATAATATGGAATAAAAGTTGTTACAAGATAATATAACCTGTAACCTAATCTCTTATTTATTAAAGTTAACC
>Ga0315914_1011626_pt1 | contig 10470 bp, 10 predicted proteins | sample MpolenodulesMG_FD_203920 | JGI IMG/M metagenome (GOLD analysis project Ga0315914, IMG submission 203920) | Medicago polymorpha root nodule microbial communities from Los Angeles, California, United States - elongated nodules | ecosystem: Host-associated > Plants > Roots > Nodule | place: USA... | reverse complement strand
TGCGTGAAGCATGGGATAAGGCTTCTCGTGCAAGAGCATGAGCGCTACCGTTTGCTTGACGCCTAGTAAAAACAACTACAAAGTCGTTATAGTGATCAAGTAAGGTTCTACAGTTTTGGATGATCGAACTATACTCAGAGAGATTCATCTAACTATTGTGCACATCATCTACAACCATTTTACAATCCAGCTCAAAAATGACATTGTGGTACCCCTAATGAAGAAATCCATTGAATGCCTTGGTACAAACCCCAAGCTTCACCCTCCGCTACTGTCATCACAGCCTCACAATAAGTTGTCAAAGCAGCAACAAATGTGCCTTTCTCATCACAAAGACACGCTCTCATGCTTACCTTTTTTTCTGTTGTAAAAAATGTTGGATCAATGTTAAACTTGAAATAATTTGGAGGAGGAGGTTGCCAATACACGGGCTGCACATGATGTTGTTAGGTTCAATCATTAGTGTGAGTATGTCTTGCATGTTGCCATGCATGGAGAGTTCCTTGTGCGCGACCTATGACATGCTCCATAGTCTCGGTCTTGTCCTCCCATAACTTTAAGTTTCGTTTTCGCCAAAGACTTCATGTTGTCATGGCAAATGTGATTAGTTGAGATGTTGCCACATACGAACAAATACATCTTGAAAACCTTCAGCATCAACCATCAAATTTTCCAAAGTTGTCCACATGTTAATTTTCCTCCAAACAACAATACTATCTGCACAATCAAGAAATAGATGCCAGTTGTATTTTGTGTACCTGTGACAAACAACACAATTTGAATCACAATTGACACCTTTTGTCATCAATCTTTGCCTGTTTGGTAAACAATCCCTCCCAAGCCTCCACATAAAATGCTTTACCTTGGGAGGAATGGCTAATGCCCATAGCTTATTCCAATCTCCTTCAACTTTCCATACATCTCTATTTATCATCACATCCACACAAATTCGGTATGCACTTTTAACCGAATACAAACCTTTTTTTATCATATCTCTAAATGATTTCATCACTCTTACCAAGATTCACAAGTGGTATCTGTAATATTTCATTAGCATCTCTATCACAAAAATTCTCTCGCACATAAGTGCTATTCCAACAGCCCATATTTGAATCAATTAAAGAACTAACCTTTAAAGGAAGATTAAAAGCGGTAGTGTGAGGGACAACATACAGGTTTGTATCATTACGCAACCATGGAGTATTTCAAATTGGTATCAAAGAGCCATCGCCAATTTTCCAACGGTAACCTGCCTTTAACAATGTTCGAGAGGACCAGATGCTACGCCAAACATAGCTAGGATTATGCCCCAAGGACGCTCCTACAAAATCCCCATTTGGGAAGTATTTAACTTTGAAGATTCTAGACACCATAGCATCAGGGTTGGTCAAGAAATTCCAACCTTGTTTCCCTAACATTGCCAAGTTGAAACCATAGATATTGCGAAAGCCCATGCCACCCCATTCTTTCCTCATTGTCAATTTATCCCAACTCAGCCATCGGATACCATTTCTATTTTCACCTTTCGCACCCCACCAAAAAGAGTTAAGCATTCTCTCTATCTCATCACCAATGGAAGTTGGTAAAAGAAAGACTCCCATACAATAAGATGGAATTGCTTGTGCCACCGATTTGATTAAAACCTCTTTACCAGCTTGAGACAACATTTTACTACCCCAACAAGAGATTATATTCCATATCTGATCCTTAATATAATTGAAAATAGATTTCTTACTCCTACCAATCATGGACGGTAGACCAAGATATCTTCCTATACCCAAACATTCGGTTACTTGACAGGGTATTCCTCAAAGTGGTTGAAACATTTCTACTAAAGAATATTTCTGATTTTTGCATATTGATCATCTGACCAGAAGCATTAGCATAATCATCTAGAATTTTTTTCAAAGCATTTGTTTCAACCTCATTAGCTCTAAAAAACAGAAAGCTATCATCTGCAAAAAGGAGGTGGCTAATGGACGGGGCTCTACGACAAACCTTTATTCCATGCAAAATGTTGTTCCTTTCAGCTTGTTTTATCATAGATGTCATACCTTCAGCACACAAGATAAAAAGATAGGGTGATAATGGATCATCTTGTCTCAAGCCTCTTCCTTTATTACCACGAGTCTTACACTTTAAGTGGTGAATGATTTCTGATGCGACCAAGACATTGTCGGTAATAGACCTACCCGCAACAAAACCTGATTGCTCCTCTAAAATACACTTGTCTAAGACACGCTGTAAACGTTTTGCTAATGCTTTTGCCAATATTTTATACACCACATTACAAAGAGATATTGGTCGGAGATCCTTCATAGTTCTTGGATGCTCACATTTTGGAATTAGCACAATGTTGGTCTCACCAAGGGCACTCGGTAAATAACCCAAATTCAGCAATTGCTTCCACGCTTTTATCACCTCTCCACCACACAAAGCCCAAAACCTCTTGTAGAAAGTTGGGTTTAAGCCATCAGGACCTGGAGATTTATCTAAATGCATCTGATACACGACATCTTTAAATTCATCATCGCTAAAAGGAGCTGTTAACAAATTACTGTCTTCTGCATTGATGCATGGGGCCACCGCTTGCAGGACTGGATGCGTATTACAAGTAGTGGGTGCGAATAGGTTTGAGAAATACTCTAAACTTAGAGTACAAATGTCTTCTTGTGTTGTCACTTCAGTATTGTCATCCTTCATCAATTTGGTGATTTTGTTATGTTGCTTTCTAGATGTGGCTGCTGCATGAAAGAACTTTGAATTCATATCGCCATCCCTCAACCAAAAAGATTTCACTATTTGTTTCGAAAAGGTTTCTTCTTGTATCAATAGAAGATTCAGCCTTTCTTTTAGTGACACTACCTCAATATCTGCTTCATTGTTGGAAAGTGTTTGTAACTCTGCAATCCTCTTTTTGCACTTCTCAATATCCTCTTTGTAACGCCTACGAAGAGATCTGCCCCATTGATCTAATTCCTCCGTACATAAAGCTAAGCTATCCAACAACGGATTAGCTTGTCCGCGCATCCAACCATCACTAACAACGCTAGGTAACTCTAGTTCTACAAGCCATGCGTTCTCAAATCGGAATTGACGCCTTTTATACCCATACACTTTGGGATCGGTGATGAGAAGTATTGGGGAGTGATCAGAAGCTCCTGAGATTAAATTGTGCAGTATACATTGTGGGAACTTAGTCAACGTAGAATATGAGTTTCGAAATGTATGTGAACTTTAATAACTTTGTGTATGCATTTAAGTAAGTATGAAATTAGAACTTTAAACAACGTGTATGTGAATTGTTGTTCGATTGGCAGACAAAGAAAACAAAACAAAAAAACACAAATTATTGTCTAAAAGTGCCAAATTCATTAACATATGCAATAGAGTATTAATGAAACATCTTGGTGATTTAATCTTTATTTTTTCATTGAAATATATCACATATTCATGAGTGTTTGTGAGAGATAAGCGGTCAAGATTTAGAATGAGAGAAGATTAGATTTTATAAGGAATCAAATATAGTAGTATTTGTATTAAAAGTTGTGCAGTCAACTCCTCAAAAGTTTAAAGTGTCATTTTCAACTTAAAATTTTCTATTTTTGACTTCCTTAAACCAATGCTCCGGATACTCTAGTTAGTATGACCAAAAAAGTGTCATCATTTTGCTTGTTGAAAGAGGATTCACTATATGGGCTTTATAATCTTTTCTTGAAGTTATGTAATGAGACATAGTCCCCACCAGCACAAATATTATATTTAGGTGAACAATTCATTTTGAAGATTAACTACGTAATAATATTTTTGTTTGGTGTTAACCCTTTAGTTTTTAAGGAAAAAGGATTATAGTACTTTGGAGATTTATCGAGAGGTAACTAAAACCACACTAGCGATATATGTCAAAATATGATAGAATAATTGATAAAAACATCAATTATTGATGTTAGAATAATAAAAGTTTATTTTATTTTATTACTTGTTGATTTTTTAATCGATGATAGACATTTTTATTTTAACCTATGTATAAATGAAAAATCTTGTGGCCATGTACAATGATGTAAAGGTCAAATCCAGATATATCATGGATCGACCAGCATGAAAGCTCAATTTAAAAGGAGAAAATATATTTTATTTTTAAAAACTTTTATTGCATATTAATTAAAAATAATATTTTAAAAATTATAATGAAATCAAATATAAACAAAATAACTAAAGTTACTGTATCTCATATTGTAGTGCAGTGGTTAGCAGTACCAGGACATTGGTGTGGGTGTGTTGGATTAAACCTAGACAGTCGACAAGCCTTCTCCCACCATGCTTACTTGCGTGTGATTTCCTCGCTAAGCTTATACCAAAAAACGAAGACTATTACTTTTCTCACCATACCTGTTTCTCGCGCACCTTGAAAAAAACCAAAAATACTCCTGGTCTGGATTATGTAATCCGAACCATATTGTTATAGATTTCCGGAACACAAAATCCAGACACATTCGAAATCTGATGTTTGGTGTTATCTTTGATGTCAAAGGTCTTTGTTGGCCGTTATATATCTCATAGGTCATAAGTACAGACAATGAAAATGTGTTTGACATTCAAAACCGTCCAAAAAATGCATTAAAACTCCACTAACCGGCCAAACCTTTGGTGAAACGCACTGTCAAAAAATAACTGAGGGTGTCCGGATTTTATAATCCCGAAATGACTAAGACATTCTGGATTATATAATTCGAACTGCACCAGAATGCTTGTTTGAGAGATCATCAGACCTATTTATGATCATAGGGCGCCACATGTCACCTATTTGAACTTTCCATCTTCATCCATATTGTAATTTCCGATTTTCATCATCATTGCACCTTTCTTCACAAGATTCCCAAGATTTTATGTCTCCCAAGGAAATTAATTATCCACTATCTCGAGGCATTTATGCTTCTTTGCTTCTTTCCAAGATAGTTGCTTTTCTCCACCATTATAAAATGCCTTGTTACCTTCTTGCTCTCCACCAAATCCTGACTTTCTTTCCTTTGCGTCTTTCCTTCTCCCGCAAGGCAGCAATAAACTCCTTCTCGCCATGGAAATGCTCCCGCCAAAACTTTAACTCGTCATTGCCAAGAAGATCGTCGCTTCGAGCACTAGAGAGTTGCTAACCTTCGGGCATCTGCGAAACTCCATCGGAGACTTTCCAAAAACATTGTGGTGCTCAGAGCGGTGTCGGAAGATTGTCTGCACCTTCTTGAACTCCCTTCTCCTAACGCAGGACAAAGGATGTTCATGCTGCAACTTACTCCCAGTGGTCATGTATTGTACTGCGTTGTCAGAGCAGCTCAAATGCTTCAACAACCGCACCCTGACCTGCCAAGGATTCAATTTGTTCTCAGCAGCGCCCGACGTGCAAGGTCAGATGAAGCCATGTACTTCTTGATCATGTTGAAAGTGTTGGCAAGCGAAGGTTTTGACAGAGATAGGGTTTTATGCCTCTTTCATGACCTTTTCACTCGACAACGTCTTGCTCACTGTAGAAGCGTCATCAGTGCCGACGATCTCCTCTTTGATTGGGGTCAACTCAAACTACGTTTTATGCCCCCAGGTTTGGAATACAAGTTCACCTGTCTTTCCAACGGGACTTGTGCGATAAGCAACAGGATCCTCAATTCTCACTTGCCATCTGCCTTTCGTGCCCTCTCGACATCGAGCTTGGTTGGTTTATGGGGCATTTCCGCTTTTTTGACCTTGATTTCCTGTTGTAAAGGCCCTAAAGGCCCTTTTTTGTAATATGTTGTAAGAATTCGAATTACATAAACCGAAAATCATGGGAGGTGTACGGATTATGTAATCCGGACTATGTCAGGATGTTTTGGACAAAGGTTTTCAAAGATTATGTAATCCGTATTATTTTTGTTCGTATATTTGAGTTTTTATTTGCATTTATTTTATGAATTTAGCATCTAAATAATATAAAATAAATCAAAGGGTAAGCAAAGTGTGAAACTCTGGTAAAAGTTTTTTCCGAATTATAGAATCCGAAAATTTCTAGGAAATTAAGTATCCGAATTATATAATCTGAAGGGCTTTTTGGTAAATTTGCAGGGCGCGTGAGAACTTAAGAGAGTGAGAAACGTAATAGTCAAAAAACAAACATAAATAAAATATTGATATGTGAACTAAAGTTATGGGACCCAATAAGAGTCCTTGAGACTTAGGAGTTGCAACATTGAAAGAAAAAAAGAATCATGCATAGTGGATCCTGTGTAAAACCCCAAGTTGCACCATTTAAGGTGCTCTAAGAGGCTAACATTTTTTTTCTTATTTTCCATAAAGTACTTGCGTCTTGTAATAATATCTTAACCACCAACAAAAGATGGGAAACCTTTTTGTTTGCCTTCTCCCACCATGCTTACTTGTGTATGAGTTGGTCGCTATATAAGCTTATACTAAAAAACAAATATATAAATAAAATATTGATATGTGAGTTAAAGTTGTGGGACTCAATACGAGTCTTTAAGATTTAAGAGTTGCAACATTGGAAAGAAAGAAAAAAAAAAGAATCATGCATAGTGGATCCTGTGTAAAACACCCCTAGTTGCACCATTCAAGATGCTCCAAGAGGCTAACCTTTTTCCTTATTTTCCGTGAAGTACTTGCGTCTTGTAATAACATTGTAACCACCAACAAAAGACAGGAAGCCTTTTTGTTTGCCTTCTCCCACCATGCTTACTTGTGTATGAGTTGGCCGCTATATAAGCTTATACTAAAAAACAAATATATAAATAAAATATTGATATGTGAGATAAAGTTATGGGACTCAATACGAGTCTTTAAGACATAAGAGTTGCAACAATGAAAAGAAAAAAAAGAATTACGCATAGTGAACCTCGTGTAAAACACCACAAGTTGCATCATTCAAGATGCTCTAAGAGGCTAACCTTTTTTCTTTATTTTCCGTGAAGTACTTGCGTCTTGTAATACTATCGTAACCACCAACAAAAGATGATAAGCGTTTTTGTCTGGCTTGTACTATTGATGTTGTTTCATGAAGTATTAGAGCTAATGATGCCTATATTCAGTTATTGCTCTTGCCATATGTTACACGTTTCTGTTTCTTCCTCACCATGTCTCACATTATTTGTTCCCTTCTATTATGATAGATGTGCATCCATCTCACTAACACTTTTCACCACATTATACGCCCCTCTTCATGATTATAGTTAAAGATGCCCCCTTATTTTTGTTGTTTCAACATTACGTTGTTTGCTTCAAATTTTTGTAAAAAATTAAATTAAAATAAACATTAACCGGTATTTGTAAAAAATTAAATTAAAAATTGATATCCACAACATTACTCACGCTATCTATTTTCTTTCATTTATTTATTTATGGGCCTTCAAAACTTGCATTTGTGATTTTTTGTGAGATTGCTTCTCTCTGCAACTAAAAATGAAGAATCACGTTGCAGAGAAGAAGAACAATGATAAGATTGAGAAACCAAAAGAAACACCAATGCCCCTTCCTTCCAAGCTTGAAAGGAACCCTTCTCTTGATTTTGAACCCAAAACATTACATAAGGATGAATTAAACTTGGCTCGGGTTTGTTTTTTTTCCAATTAGTTTTATTTAATAAATTTCTCATTTTTATATATTATTAAATTGAAAAATCTCATCGCAGGAGGAAGCTCTCAAAATCATCAACACTCACTCAAAAGAAGAAGCTACAAAGATATTTTTAACGGTAAACATGATTTTTTTTTAAGGGTAAACATGAATTTTTTATTATTTAATTCCTTTTCTTTTTAGTTTTAATTTCACATTGATCTCTTATGTTTACTTTTTCAAAAGCTTTCTAAATTCTACAAGATCTTTTTTTGGTTACAAATTCTGCAAGATCTAATAAACATTGTATTATTTAAATGCTTTACAAATTCTACATGATCAAATAAATATTATATTATTTAAAATTTATAGATACATAATGTGCTTTGATGATGTTAGGGGTTGGTGTCAGCTACAAGCTCAAAGCAAACAAAAGAGTAAGATGGTGTGTTTGACGATGATGACAAATGAAGCTTGGATCAGAGTTTGGAAAGCTAAACAATGAAGAGTACTTTTTTCAGAAGAAAAAGAAGTTGTTGTTTCTTATGAAATAGTTCATTAGTACCTTCAATTAGGAAATGTTAAATCTTGTATTTGACATATTCAAATTTTCTTTGTAATATCTTCTCTCTTTTCATAGATTCAACTTTAAATTAAATATAATATTTCTCGTGGTGAACTTTGAAGATTTTAATTTGCTAAATAATTAGAGTTTAATTATGGATTACAAAGCATTTTTAACACTAGGTATATTAGTAAAGAATGGGTAAATTTCAAAAATAAAAATTGCATAGCTACTAATATATTGGTTAAGTGAAAAAGTAAATTGAAAAGTGCAGAGTAAATTGAAAAAGTATATTATAATCCTTACATCATTAATCGAATGAATTTAAAAAGTCAAATTTACTTATAATTGACAACGGATGGAGTACTTAGCAAGTATATAGACATATAATGAAAGGTCAACACTTTATCAAAAAAGAAAAAAAGAATGCAAGTACAACGTGGGTAACTCTGACTCTATGCATGAGACTATAACAACGGTGGCATTTAGCCTACACAAGTCAATGAATTTGTGTATCATACAAAAAAACTATTTTTACCCACAATAGTAAGTTATCTAGTAATACATTTAACACACATTTGACCCTAAACTTATTTCTTTTATGGTAGGGCCCAAAATAAATTTCAGCTTCTCTCTCCACCACCCCTCCCCTTCACATCTCTCTCTGACTCTCTTACTTGCCACCACCGAGACTTGCATAATCACACACATTACCACTGCAAGTCTAGATCTGAAACTCACCAACAACATTCTCTTGTCTACCTAGTCTGTTTTGTTTTCTTCTTTTGATCTTTGCTACATTTTTATTGATTTTATTAATATTAGTATGCAGATCTAGAAGAAATCCACCAAATCTCAATATGGGGTTGAGTGTTTTTAAGAAAGCTAAATCAAAAACTATCGAAGTAGACTTTTAGCAAGTGTACTAAAAATTATCGAAGTAATAAAATAAGTTCGTATTTACGAGGACTGTGTTAATCTCAATTTAGCAATAGCTTTAATATTTAGGATGTGTAAATTATTTTGGTGCCCGAGACAGTAGATTTGATTGCATAAAACTAAATAAACAGAAAATAAAGATAGTTTTGGAAAAGATAAGGAGAGAGATGAGATCAGGTCTTTCGAGTCATCGATGTTACCCTAATTGGTATACTACACCTATTCTTATGAATGATTCTCTAGTTCCACGATAGTTAACAAAATAGTCCTAACCAATCCCTTGAGTTAGGACCCTATTTTCAAACTACAGCCCCTAATTCCTTAGGTGTCTAATAATCTTTAAAGGTTTTAAGCACGTTAACCTAATATAAATAATAAACGATTATCTATTTCTAAACTAACCATGTTTATTAGAACAATTCAATTAGGTCTAGGTCGAAAGCTATGGTCAATAGTCATTCGTTCTCACTAAATCATGTTTACATTTAATCAGAATATAAAAAGCATTAAGAACAATTGAATTGAATAAAAACTAGATTGTCATTCACAATAAATAGAGTTTCATAGCAACATGATTCAATTAGGGTTACAAGGAATCATCTCAGATCTAATCTCTAAGAGATTTAACTACTCATAGTCGAGTTTACAAATAGCATAATCAATGAAATAATTAAAACATACATGAACTGAGTAAAGGATAATGAAATCGCCCTTCCAGCAGTCTTCAGGTCTCAAAATCGTAACCCTTAATTCTGGAACTGGCTTCAGCTTAAATAGGAAATATTTTCTGCGCCCAAAATCGTGCGACGCCTCATAAAATCGCGCCACGATTCTGCAAAATCGAGCCACGCCACCAGAAATCGTACCACGATTTCCGTGGCAGAACCAAACCTTCATTCTGGTCACAAAATCGCGCCATGCCACTCAAAATCGCGCCACAATTTCCTATTTCCAGCACTTCCAGAATTTCTGCTTTTCACACCCTTGGTTACCTCATATCGCCTCAGAACTCTATCAAAATGTCAAAATAATTCCTAAAATTACGTAATGACATCATGTCATCACAACCCCAAACTTGAACCATTCTTTGTCCTCAAGGAATTCACTTGCAACATTGACAATCGACGGTAAAATAACAATTACTTGATCAAGCGATAGTACCCAAAAGTTCAACTCCCTACTAGCTAAAGATGAGCTAGTTTGACTTGTACGCATCCACTAATTCACAACTCCACGGAACAGATTGAATAGGGTTCACACACAGTCGACATGCAGGTCTACATATTACCATACGCTTGAAAAGTTTCTAAACGTCAATCAAAATCAATATCACTACACACTTTGAGGTCTTTCAGGGTTATAACGGGGCTTAGGTG
>Ga0315914_1011625_pt1 | contig 10471 bp, 8 predicted proteins | sample MpolenodulesMG_FD_203920 | JGI IMG/M metagenome (GOLD analysis project Ga0315914, IMG submission 203920) | Medicago polymorpha root nodule microbial communities from Los Angeles, California, United States - elongated nodules | ecosystem: Host-associated > Plants > Roots > Nodule | place: USA... | reverse complement strand
TATGTCGGGAACATCTATTACAGCTACATATATGCATGCATGGTGCATCCAAGCCCTAAGATAGTACAAGAGGCAGAAAATATATATTTACAAATTAAAAATTCAAAGATTTATATATTATTATGTGATTGAAAAATTGATGCTCAAGCACAACACATGTTCCACTTTTATTTGTAAAGTTTTCTGACTGAACTTAAGATTAGTAATTGATTGGTGTTGTCACCTTCTAGCTGATAAAAGTAATTAATAGTGGTGACAGTATCAGTCACAAGATGGAATTTAGGATGCTTGCATTATTTGCAAACTCACTATGTGTTTGCTAAGAATATTAGAATAATAGTAGGAAATAAGCCAATAATTAATAGAATTCAAATCCCAAAAACTATTTGTGAAGGTGGTGAGTGGACACCAAGATATGATCCGTTTTAATAGTAAGAAACTTACGTGGTCTCTAATTCTAACTCTATGTATGAATAAAACCTAATAGAAAAAAAGATAATTTAATTTTTCTATTTGTGTTTGATCAAAAAAAGAAAAAAAGAGAATAAATTTTGTATGTTTAAAAAAATTTTGGCCGCAACTAATTAATGTTAAATAAACGAATATTTAATATCGATAACATGATTAAAAAAAACTCCTAGTGGAGTACTATTGTGTAGCTAGCTGCACCTCATTCTTAATTTATTCCGCACATAAAAAAATTGCTGACCACAAATATCACAAGGTGGCAATAACAACCACACATATGCATGCACTAAGACATACTCGATCGTGTCACACCTCAGGAATCAATATATCTGCATGGAATCCAATTCTCTGAACGTCCACCAACCCATCTCTATATGTAAATTAAATAATTTCATCAGTGATATAGACAATTCTAAAATAGGAAAATTGACATGTTTTGGTGCATATTAAATTCTCTTATTATACCTTCTTTCACTAGAAAGCTCTTTCATTGTTTTTAATATAGGAAAATTGACATGTTTTGGTGCTTATTGGAAAATTCTATGGTGAAGTCGTGAAAATGACTTTTCTGATGAAGTTAACACTATAACATTAAAAATATAGTGAGTAACACCCCACTGTTTATATAGTGGCATCAAAAGTTCAGTCTCCATAGTATCATCAATTCATCAGATTAACAAGACTACACTTAATCTAATTTTATCCTACCTTGTTTTAAGTGTAACACCCCACAAAGTGTAACACTTAAGACTATCACATAATATGATCAATTTTGTTTCCATGTTAAAGATGCCAACGATAAAATAGTACCTATAAGTCCAAGATGTTGCAAGCATTACTAGATGAATTACTATTAATCATTAATCAGTAATCAACAATTTAAAAATGAATCAAACATTAAAATCAAAATTAACTTTTTCAAAAAAGTCAGTTTTTTGACTGCATCGTATAAGCTCCCTACATTGGAAAATTCTCTTATACCTTCTTTCACCAGAAAGCTCTATCGTTGTTTTTCATGAGATTGGTAACCGCAATTGAGCATATAATGAATACTAGGAGCACATTCTTTTCAACAAATTCATTTTAATTGGTCTAAATCTAAACGGACTCCTCTAAATCATGCAGATTCTAAGTAAACGTAAGTTTAGTGAGATCCATTTAAAATTCAACCAATTAAAAAGAGTATGTTGGATATTAGGGTGTGTGTTTGTGGGTGAGTTTGGGTTGGTTTTGGCAAAACCCAAAACCAAACCAAATAAGGTTCTCCAGTTTGGGTGAGGTAAAATAACCACCCGTTATACTATTGGGTGGGTTTGGGCAAACCCACTAATTTTTGGGTTGGGTTGGATTGGGTAATGAGTTACCCAACTTATTTTTCTATTTTTTTAATATTAAATGACTAAATGACAAATCCTCGTAATTTTGTTTTATAATATTACTATACTTTTTAATTTTCTTAAAAAATATGTTTAACTTATTTTACTATAATTTTATGCATCATAGAATATTAAATAATAAACTCCATCATAAAATACTTGCAACAAAATAAAGTTGCATGACATAAAATTGTATTAGTATCAAAATAACCAAAAAGTGCAACATATTAATTTGTAATTCTAGTATATATGTTTTGATTTTCAATATATAGGGTACAATGTACATGTTTTGAAAATTTAACTTGAGAAATGCTAACAACACACATTTTAACACACACTTTTCAGCACACTCTCTTTGATTGGTTAAAATTCACATGGGTCCCACCAAATTATGTGGGTCTCATATGAATTTGGTGGGTCCCATGTGAATTTTAACCAATCAAAGAGAGTGTGTTGAAAAATGTGTGTTAGAAGGTGTGTTGCTAGCATTCCTCTTATAAATGTCTTCTACCCTATGAAAATAAAGATAAAAAATATTAACATTATTGGGTAAGTGGATTTTTTGGGTTCGAGTCTGGTTTTACCCGAAACCCATTTATTTTTATGGGTTTTCCATTTTTAGAAACTATACCTATCAATTACCCAACCCAACCCATTTTTTTAGATTTTTTGGGTGGGTTTGACCGGATTTTCTGGATTGACCCAACCCATGAATACCCCTATTGGATATAATACGTTAGAGAGTGCGTTACTAGGATAATGTTTTAGAACACAATATACAAGTTTTGGATGTTTTTGCAACTTAATTGTGATTGCAATATTGTTTGACTCATAACACTTTGCAATAGAGAATTGGAGCTGAAATAAATAAATTTGCCTCTAATTAATTTCATTAAATATATGTTAAGAGACTTAAGTATTGAGGATCAATTTCATTTATTTTTGTCTTTAATTAATGTTGATAATTCAAATTATGCAGTTGTTTTTATATGTAATATTCTACAATATTTCCAATATAATTCAACCTAATTTACAACCCAATCACTGGAACAAAGGTTGGAGTTAAGCACCAGGGCCGGACCTTGGGGAGTGCAAGAAGCGCTACCGAACCGAGTCTCTAAAAACTATGGGCCTCAAAAAAATTTGATGCTATTAAACCACCATCAGTACACATATGAGTTTTTTCTAGACTCTAGTTCCACTTTCTGGACATAAATTTGATGCTATTAAACCACCATCAATTTGAATAATCATTTAATCAGTCAATTTGAAAAACTATTTCATTGAAAGAATCACAACAATTATTTCTTTTTCGCATAAACCATTTGTTTTCCCCTTTTCTACGACGTAGGAGTGACATTCCAAACGACACCGTTAGGTAAATTTCACCTCTCTTTCACTTAATTTTATTTTGTTTTGTTTCGTGTTTAAAAGTTCTTCTGATTCTGATTTTTTTAATGAAGCTTAACTACACAAAAAGAATTGCGTATTGATTTTACTGGGGGCCTATTTTAAAAATATAACTGAGCCTCCTATTTCATAGAAACGGCCCTGTTAAGCACGGAGGAGGACCATACAAGTTCTCCTCGATAGGCAGTTCTCTTCGATAGGGGTTTTGTACCTGCAAAAACACCAACACTCAAATCAATTTTTGAATGAGATGGGTGATAAGTTTAATAGATTGTGTACATTTTTCATATAACAAAGGGCCTTTTATATGTAGACTTCAAAAAAAAATTAATGAAAAATTTGTTGAGGTGAACAAGGGATTCATGCTGAGATTGATGAATCACCCTATGATCTTCATCATATGGCGGTTAACTGTCGAGAGACTACGTTCAAGTATGATGATAGTGTAGTGTCTCTCACGTAATATGTCCTCACAATAATGTCCATTTTGATTGGGCCTGACTTAGGCCCAATCGAGAACGAAACCCTTCTCTAGTACACACACCATAAATAAAAGAAAAATGGTATTTGTACAACCATTTTGTGACAACTTTTTGACAACTCTCTCTCTTTCATACTCACATTATGTTTTTATCCTCTCTTTTCTTTTTTCTCTCTATTGTTTTTGACCAATAAGAAGAAAGAAAGAAAAAATTGTCACAGATGATTGTACAAATATCACTATAAATAAAATGACCTCAAAGGAATAAACTTATTGCTTTTGTTTGCACAATTTTTGTCCTTTTCTAAATGTTTGCGTATAAATACTTAAGATCAACTTACTATAGTGTTATATAATGCACTTTGCTTATAGCCAACAAGCTATAGGTGTTGTGCAAGAAATTGGAGGTTTGAGATTATAGAAAAACCACACAAAAGAAAAGAAAACTAAAAAAAATGATTGGGTGGGAAGACGTGTACAAAGTTATTGTAGCAGTGGTGCCACTCTATTTTGCTCTAATATTAGGCTATGGTTCGGTAAGGTGGTGGAAAATTTTCACAAGAGAACAATGTGATGCAATAAACAAACTAGTTTGTTACTTCACATTGCCACTCTTCGCCTTCAAGTTCACCGCGCACATCGATCCTTTTAAGATGAACTACTTATTTATAGGTGCGGACACTCTATCGAAGTTAATCATTGTCGCGGTGATTGCCCTTTGGGCTAAGTGTAGTAGCAAAGTAAGTTATTCTTGGTCTATAACAAGTTTCTCTTTGTGTACTCTAACAAATTCTCTTGTTGTTGGAATACCAATGGTGAAACCTATGTATGGACCTATGGGTGTGGATCTTGTGGTTCAAGCTTCGGTTGTTCAAGCTATTATATGGCTCACTTTGCTTCTATTTGTGTTGGAGTTTAGAAGAACGGGAATAGAGGGGACTATAACCACTTTGAAACCGAAGGCTAGTAGCATTAGTAATGTGACATGTGAAGGTGAAGAAAGTAAAGATGTGGAAGCAAATAACATAGTAGAATATACAAGTAGTAAGCTTCCTTTCTTCCAATTGATGAAACGTGTGTGGCTCAAACTTATAGCAAACCCAAATTCCTATGGTTGTGTCATTGGCATTTCATGGGCTTTCATATCTAATAGGTATTCAAATTCTCTATGTATCTCTATATATTTCAAATGTTATATATAATATAATATATATGTGATTGAGTGTGATGTGGTCTCACATATATATACATGCAGGTGGAATTTGGAATTGCCAAGTATGGTAGAGGGGTCTATATTGATCATGTCACAGGCTGGAACGGGCACTGCCATGTTTAGTATGGGTGAGCTTGCTACTTATGCATAATTAACTCTTTATTATTGTTATTATCTTGAAATCAAGAAGTTAAATATATGTGATGTGTTGATACAGGTATTTTCATGGCACTTCAAGAGAAAGTGATTTCGTGTGGACCAAGTCTGACTGTATTTGGTTTGGTTTTAAAGTTCATTGCTGGACCAGCAGCAATGGCTATTAGTGCCTTCATTGTAGGATTGCGTGGTGACGTTTTACGAATTGCCATCATTCAGGTTTTTTTGTTATTCATCAAACGCCATATATACACTTCCACACACTAAAAATAAAAAACCCTCCAAATATTACAAGAGGCTACAATCTTATGAGACAATTCATAATATAATCGACACACCAATTATAGCATAGACAAAATCCTCTTTTTTTTAGTAAAGACAATATCCTCTTTTGTTTTTGCCAAAAAACCATTTCCATTGTTATAAACTATTTGTGAAGCTCGTAGAGTCAAAGAATATATTCTCATTCCGTACCATCCAAATCATTCATAGAATCATATGATTCAACTATTCTAGAGAAACTAAAACTAAAAAATGATTTTTTTACTCCCATAAATGCGCAAACCGTTTCAGAGATAACTTTCAAACAACATTTTTTTTGTGTTTTTAAAGGCTTTGAAATTTAACAAATCCTCATCTAATTATTTTATTTATTTATTCGGTGCAGGCAGCAGTTCCACAATCCATCACATCCTTCATTTTTGCTAAAGAATACGAACTGCATGCCGAGGTTCTTAGCACTGCGTAAGTTTAAAATTTCTGCAATGTTCAAGAATGCTTATACAATATACAATATTTTTACAAGTTTTGCTCAATATGAATTTGTTTACTTTTTTTTCCCTTGATTACTGAATTTGATACTCTAATAATATGTAGTAATGTAGTGCAGTGCATATATATTAATGTATATTAATTTTCAAATTTTTGGTCTCTGCAGAGTGATCTTTGGAATGATTGTTTCGCTACCGATCTTAGTAGCCTACTACGCAATATTGGAGTTCGTTCATTGATTCATAGAGATACCATTTTTGAAACATAAGGGTTAAAGTTAATGGAGACAATCCAAAGTTTCTTTTTCAAATTGATCAACTAAAAATCCAGTAATCCAAATGCATCGTGGATATATGCAAGTGCTTGAATTTATTTTGATTGTGATTTCTGTTAGGTAGTTGGTGAATTATCCCACTAAATGTAACAAAACCTTGAAACCATCGATGTTTTGGTTCTGACGTTATTTAAACAATTTATATTTTTTAATGAAATTTTATGAGATAATTAGTTGTTTTGCACCAAAAAGTATAAATTCCTTTTTTATGGTTCATAGGGGAAACAGAGCTTACTGATAAGTAGTTTTGTCGGAGCGATCATTTGAGTTAAATTACTTTTATCTTTTAAGGAAAACGATTGAGCCAAATTACTTGATCGGTAAAAAAAGTATAAATTTTTGTATAAAGCATAAATCATAAAGTCATCATATGTCATGTTGATTCTTAAATCAAATCCATGAATCCGTTTTAAAAAAAAATAATCATATCCACCAATATTATCTACATGTAAATTATAGTTAATAGATAAATTGACTATGTAGTATACGCGAAGTCTAAAAAATGTCTATGTAAAAAAAAAAAACACGATTCTATCACATGTAATTTGAGATTCTTTTTATTCTTGACCTCTTTTTTTTTTTTTTTTCATTTAGACAAACTCTAGAAATGTGACCTAGATATTGAATTTTTTTTCTTGATTTTTTTTACAGGAATGTTTATGATATTAAAATATGGTTTTTCACGTAAAATTATAATTTCTCGATAATGGGCTGATTAATTATGAATTTTTAAAGCGTTAAAAACTTAAAAAACAAAACAACGACAATCTCGACCTAGAAATCGAATTTTGAGCTTGTTTTTTTAAGAGATGTCTATAAAAATATATAGGAAGATTATGCAGAGTTTCAGAGCATTCTAAAGAAGTCTCAATTTATTTTTAATTTTGACTTGAACGTGCGAAATTGCAATTTTGTTCCGTATACTCATGTATCAAAATTTGTTCCCTAATTTTTCTAGCTTGTTTATAACACCATAAGAACCTTATGATGAAATTTATTGCATGAGGATCTTAGGGTGATAAGGAGGCCATTTGGAGTTTTGGAGAAGAAGGGAGGTTAAGAAAGTTTTGGAGAAGAATTGAGGTTAACAAACAAGGGAGAAAGAATTGATGTTAACATTGAGGTGGTAAGGAGAAATTATTAATATTTAAAGAATCCCAATATTTTTAAATTGCAATTTTGTGGAGTTTTAAAAAAAAGATTATATGGATAAAAGTGTTGAAAGATGATTGAGAAATTTCATATTTTAAGTTTTAATTTTTTGGATTTTTTAGGAGGATTGATGAATAAAATGATGAACAAGATGATATTTTGCATTTAAATTTTTTATTTTTAATAAAATTTAACTAAAAAAAATTAATTTGCTGATGTGGACTTGCTGTATCCGCTTTAAAATCACCATATACTCCCTTAGATCACTATTATAAAAAATATATTAAATTCATTGAATGAGCGATGTATGTAGCCATTAATATAGACCACATACATAATTTATTTAATGAACTTAAAAAATTATTTTTTGCTTATAATAGTGACCAAAGGAGTAAGTAATGTTTAATAAGGTTGGATGAAGTGGGGAGGCGTTGTGTCGAGGGAGGAGGAAGGTGTGAGCGGGGGAGGGGAGGCTGGTTGTTAGTGTCGTTTGGTCGGTTGATGTGCTGGGGTGGGGGAAGTTTCTAATGAAGATTTTATCCTACAATGTGAGGGGTTTAGGTGGTCTTGATAAAAGAAAAGAAGTGCGTCGATTGGTGTCTGAAAAAAGTCCTTTTGTGTTATGTATCCAAGAGTCAAAGATGTGTGTTGTTAATGATTTTTTTGCTACGACCGTGTGGGGAAATTCATTGTGTGGATATTCTTTTCAAGCATCGTTGGGGGCCTCTGGCAGCTTACTGACTATTTGGGATACAAATGTTGTGGAAGTGTGGTCTACATCGCGCGTTTTGATCACGCCTTGGTGATTAGAGGTCGGGTTATTTCTACTGGCATTGAATTTATTATTGTCAATGTGTACGCTCCCTGTGACATGGCAGCGAAACAGGTTCTATGGGACAAGTTAACGTCTTTTGTTTTGGCAAATAGTGAAGCTAATTTGTGTTTATGCGGGGACTTTAACTCGGTTAGATCGGTGGAGGAGAGGAAGGGTCACGGGACAACGTTTCGTCAACATGATACAAACATCTTCAACACTTTCATCACTAATTGCTTTTTGTTGGATTTGCCAATTTGTGGGAGACTATTTACGTGGTATCGAGGCGATGGTTACTCCATGAGTCAGTTGGATAGATTTTTGTTGTCTCCTAATTGGTGTTCTGTTTGGCCAAACTCTGCTCAGGTAGCTCATCAACGCGGCTTATCTGATCATGTTCCATTAGTGCTTTTTGTGGATGAAGATAATTGGGGACCTCGTCCACTGCGCATGCTAAAGTGTTGGGCTGATTTTCCTGGGTATGCGGATTTTGTTCGAAGTAGATGGGGTTCGTTTGTTTTGAATGGATGGGGGTAGTTATGTTCTAAAAGAAAAACTCGAATTAATAAAAGGAAGCTTAAAGGAGTGGCACCATACTCATTCTCAAAATTTAGACGGTAAACTTCGAGTAGTTAAGGAAAGGATGGTTACCTTAGATTGTAAAGGGGAGTAATCCGATCTTCTTCATGATGAATTGGAGGAGCTTCATGATTTATCTGTTAATTTACATTCTTTGTCTCCGGTTCAGTCTAGTATGTGTTGGCAAAAGGAAAGACTGACTTGGTTACAAGAAGATGCTAATTCGAAATTTTTCATGGTGTTATGTCTTCCAAACGTCGCCACAATGCTATTCAGCTGATTCAAGTTAATGGTGTTCAGGTTCAAGGGGTTCAAAATATCAGAGGCTGTTTTTTCACATTTCTCCTCCCATTTTAAAGTTGCGCAAGTTGAGAGGCCGGGGGTGGAAAATATGTCTTTTCTTAGGCTCTCAGTTATGGATTCTACGAATTTGATTCGACCGTTCTCTTTGGATGAGCTGAAGCAGGCAGTCTGGGATTGTGATAGCTTCAAGAGCCCGGGTCCGGATGGAATTAGCTTTGGCTTTATCAAACAATTTTCGATGAAGATGAAGGACGACTTTATGCGTTTTTTGACTGAATTTCATTGCAATGGAAAGTTGACAAAGTGGGTAAATGCTACTTTTATCGCTCTAATTCCAAAGGTGGTTAGTCCTCAAAGGTTGAATGACTTTCGTCATATCTCTCTGGTGGGTTGTATGTATAAGGTTTTGGCGAAGGTCCTGGCAAACGGACTTCATAATGTTATAGGTAATGTTGTGTCCGACTCTCAGTCTGCTTTAGTGAAAGGGAAACAGATTTTGGATGGTGTCCTTATTGCTAATGAGGCTGTTGATGAAGCACGGAGGCGGAATAAGGAAATGATTTTATTCAAAGTTGACTTTGAAAAGGCTTACGATGTAGTTGACTTGCATTATCTGGACATTGTTATGGTCAAAATGAATTTCCCTACCCTTTGGAGGAATTGGATCTCTAAGTGTGTTGGTACTGCCACTGCTTCGGTTTTGGTGAATGGTAGTTCTACGGAGGAGTTCCCTATATAGAGGGGGCTTCGGCAAGAGGAACCTCTTTCGCCATTTTTATTCTTAATTGCGGCTGAAGGTTTCAATGTGATGATGACGTCGGTTATAGAGGCGAGGTTGTACCACAGGTACCGTTTTGGAACTCATGATGGCATTTCTCTTTCTAATCTTCAATTTGTTGATGACACTCTAATTCTCGGTGTGAAAAGTTGGGCTAATGTGCGTTACATGAGGGCGGTTCTGATCCTTTTTGAACAAGTGTCCGGATTGAAGGTTAATTTCCATAAAAAGCATGCTCACGGGGATTAACATTAATACTTCGTGGTTATCAAAAATCGCTTCCGTGTTGAACTATCGTGTGGGAACACTTCCATTTGTGTATTTGGGGCTGCCTATTGGGGATGATGCTCGTCGTTTGGAGTTTTGGCAACCTGTGTTGAATCGTATTCGTACTCGATTGTCATCTTGGAACAAAAAAAATCTCTCCTTCGGAGGCCGACTGATTCTCTTGAAATTTATCCTATCATCTCTTCCGGTTTACTTTCTTTCCTTCTTCAAGGCACCCACAGGTATAATTCCTTCCATTGAATCTTTATTTAAGAGTTTTTTTTTTTGGGGTGGGGGTGGAGAGGATTTTAGGAAAATTGCTTGGGTAGATTGAGACTCCATTTGCTTACCAAAGGTGTATGGTGGTTT
>Ga0315914_1011624_pt1 | contig 10472 bp, 8 predicted proteins | sample MpolenodulesMG_FD_203920 | JGI IMG/M metagenome (GOLD analysis project Ga0315914, IMG submission 203920) | Medicago polymorpha root nodule microbial communities from Los Angeles, California, United States - elongated nodules | ecosystem: Host-associated > Plants > Roots > Nodule | place: USA... | reverse complement strand
GAAAATGATGTGGAGTGTTGGGAATTGAAAAAGTGGGTGTTGAGGGTTGTTGAATATATTTTACCATTGTACATGGTTTAGGCTTCTCTATTATATGAGTAAGTTCTTCATCTTATCATCTCCTAAAAAGCATGATCGTTACTAAAATATAATATAAGAAAGTCAAATCAAATAGGCAAATTGAGACAACATATCCTCTATAAAGGCAAACTACAATCAATTATTCCAACATATAAGTAGTGACTACTTAAAATCACTAGATCCATTTAGCCAATTTTTTGCAAACGATACACAAACCAAATAAAGCATGAAAAATTTGATTTAGAAACATTTCTTTTATGTTTAAGCTACCATCTTTCAAAATAAAACACAAATATATCTTATTCATAAATAACTACATAATAGAAAGTAATAAATGACTCCAAAGATTTGAATACCAAAAATTTAACCTACCAAGATAGCAGATCAAACCCAAAAACCACACAACTTTAACATTAAAGCAATAATTAATTTATAATCAATACGTGAAATATATAACCTATCAAAGTATTTTCATCTTACTCCATAGGCCTCTCTTTTTTTATCTCAGCACAACTCTCATATATATGCAAAAATCCAGTGTATGTCACAATCTCACATTAGTATCATAAATTGAACTAAAATAGGCAATGAGCATGCAAGTCAGAACTTGTGAAATGAAACTGCATAACTCTATCACTTCCACGAGTCAAGATGCTAGATAATGAGTACTCAATAACTCCTTTATTCTAGACAAAATGAACTTACTATTCTTTATCTAAATATAATTTATCATAATTCCTAAACCTATCAACAAGATCATATAAACAATCTTTAAATCCTAAGCAGTGACTGGAATCTGGAACAGTAGGGGAGGGAGAGAGCCATGACTTTAGGATATAACAGGGAAAATTAGTAAGTTGCAGTACTTTTCTTAATAACATTTTCCCAAGCTTAAGAGTATTCTACAATGAATTCTAAAATATATTTCAGCAGGAAAGAAAACATAATGGTTAAGAAAATATGTGTGAAAAAAGTGTCTGAAAAGAAACTTCTGATAGTATGTGAAGAAAACCAAGATTGTCATCATGGAAAGGAAGTCGACATTCTTAGAAAAGAAATGAGATAATGATAGGAAGAGAGATACAATTAGAAGAAAATTTATACAATGCGTAATAGAAAACTATAAACTCTAAGATAAATGCTAGAAAAGAGAAAAATATAAGATGGAAAGAAAAAAACTAGTGATTATTTATGCTGAATAATCCGACTAATACAATTAATCTCAAACTATACAGAAGTATGATTTCCCATGTATACATCATTGCATTTTCTATTCCTTTAACTAATGACTAACCAATCCAAATTTATTACTAAACTCACCATAAAAACTATCAAATTTGTGGATGTGTGTCTGCACAAAATTTAAAAGGCAGAGGACTCGTGTATACAAAGGTGTTATAACGTTAACAATATAAAAGGGTTCAGGGTGATAGATCACTTGATATGCAAGTCATTATGTGGCATTAAGTATCAACATCGGGCCCTGGATAGGCTGGTAAACTCATTATACGCTTGTCCAAGACGGGAGCTCCAACAGTAAAATGATATAGACTCTGAAAAGTAGACCCTTTTAACCCAAGTAACTGATGTACTGCAAAAGAACACAATATTTTTTATTACTAAACTAATGCAAGAATACAAGTGCAGTATACGTAAAATATTTACATTTTCATTTGCCTTTTTTGGAGTATAATAAGAATTCTATGCTGAAAAATCTGCAATAAAAAATTTTCTATATTCTTTTTAGGATTTTAGCCATCTTCAATCATAGAATGACCAAATAGAAAATTTTGTATGGACTGCTATGGAAAACTAATTCATAGGTGGCAAATTCTAGAAGCCAACACGTGGAGAACAAACTACTGAAAAAGATAGGAGACTATAATGATCCAATGTTGCTATCATTAGCAATAATTGTGTACATAAAGCAGTATTGACGGCCATGGCGACGTTGCTGATTATTCGACAACCGCCAAAGGCAAATTGTGAAGGGATACCTGCCACGGCATCCATAGGCTGCAATAGCAGATTTTTGGCCTTCCGCCATCATCCACTGACATAAAGTCTACTCCAGTTATCATCAAATCAAGCAGGGTTGTCCTTCAACATTTTGTATCTACATTTTATATTACCATTCCCTCAACTAGAAACTAAGTGAATTATACCTGATGTTTAAATTATTATTAGTTGTAAAAAAGTAAGAGTATAATAGCTAAACTCTAATGCTTGTCATCGTGATGGGACATGAAAGTATGATTCCAAATTATCGATGCTCAGTGGATGAAAGTGCAGTTTCCTTAATGATGATTAGAAGTTAACTATTCACATACAGAGCTTGGTATTGGTAATTCTTAATAATCACCTTTCTGTGAACTCGGCAAAACATCACACAGTGAAAGGACACCAAGGTCCAACACGTTAGCTGGCCCAATCTCTAGGCCGACTTTACATGAGCCTCTCTCTAGAAGATTGTAGAAGCATAGGAAATGAGAGTTAGCACCTTCCTTGATTTTAGGGAATATTCTTTTATAAAAGGGATGGTTAGGAACATTGTGCTCTGGTAGGAGTGTTCACACTCTGGTCATGAGTAATTCATTGAGAAATATTGTTAGAGTTGGTTAGGAGAGTTTCTCCCAGGTTAGGAGCATTGTACTCTGGTAGGAGTTTATCTCTTTCATTTTCAGATTTCCACCATTGTAGAGCCTTGAGCTCGTCACTTTTCATCAAATAACATACAGTTTCTTTGTCTCTATTTTATGGGTTCCATCACACAGTTACCAACAATAAACTGCTACCAGACAAAAAATCTAAAAGCAAATGGTGAGAAAAAAGAATCATACCAGGGTCATCAAAGAAGCAGCCAATTCCGGTTGCTGAGATTCCAACTGCATGAGCTTCCAGGTACAACACCTGTCCAAGGACTCCAGTCTCCCAAAATAAACGTGGATACATCCAGACATCCTTCTCACGCAAAGTAGACTCCATGCGGGCCAACATACCAAGGCTAAAGCAGCCATCACTTGCAATGTCCTGCAAGTAGATGTCACATTCAAAACAGGAGATACACTAAAGATTGAATATATGTTTAGACTCTAGTTAGAAATAGGACTGTTATCCAAGGAATGGAGCATAGTTATTTTACATTACACACAATGTTGTCGATTGCAAAAAATAGAAGTTTGATCAAATTCCGCCACGTAACAATGCTATAGCACCACTATTTGACAACATTTTGTACCAAATAGCATATAATGTGTAACAAAAAACTATTTGTTCAAATACCGCTATGCTAGCGCCGCTGAAACCGCTGTTTAACAACATCGATTAGAGATTTTTTTATCAGTAGGAATCAAACTGTGCCCCGGGGTTTACAACACTCACTCACACTGCGCACCAACCACTTGTGCTACACCCCCAGTGGTATTGACTATTCTAGATATTAATAGACGTAATAAATCACAAATCCCAATGATTTCTATCCTACAAAAGTCAAAACTGATCGCTCTCAGGAATACTCTATAAAATGAACTTCAATGTTTCACTCTCTCTAAAACCTTCAATAATCAGCGAGTCTCATGAGCAACTTGTTAATTTCATGAGAATGAAATTAACGCAGCAAACGTGTACGACAGAGGCAAGGTTAAACCAACCCAATGAACACCAAACACTCAAGGAGATGAAAATGAAATTAACCAAAGAAATGAGAACCAAAAATCAAATTCACAACACCTAATCTAACTATATTGAAGGCAATTGACGAAAATCATCAACACCGTGATATAAAGTTTTTACTCTGTCAATACAGTTGTGTCTCACAGTTACAATTCAACTGCAAGTTTGATGTTATAGTAACAACATCAACAGACTTTAAGAAACTCCATAACACAATGCAAAAATTCCAAAATGCACAAAGACAATCGCAACTGGTCGCATACCTGGTGGCACGAAAGTTGTTTGGCAAGCCGCCGACAATCAGATCTCAGGAGTTCATACAGAGGAAGATCATCAGGGCAACCCTCTGGTTTGGTCCAGACAAAGTCAGGATTCATAGCTTTCTTCAACTCACCAAAATGATCTTCATTCCTCACAAGGAAATACAATCCCTGAGGTAACCCCTCCACTCTATGAACAAACAAAGCAGCATGAACCTCAGCATCCCAAGGAAGTGCTCGGAATGGCAAAGAAAGTTGTTTCCTTTGCTTCTTTCCAGCCTCACAGCCAGAAGGAAGACAATGTGACAAAATCTGATAAAATGATTCCCTCTTCATTGTTGTAACTCCGTCCATATCAACTGCACTTCTTCGCTTCCTAACAACTTCGCTCACAGTCAAACCCTTGTAAACACTTTCACTAATAAGTCCACTACTTTGAAATGGATCAACCACTAACCTATCTCCTAAAGTTAAAGGCTTTTTCACAATCTCAGAAGTTTTATATATAATATCCCAACAAACATGTTCTTTGCTAAGAGAATTAGGCTTCCCTATCCAATCCAACTTCGAAAACTCCAATATAGCATTACTCAACTCATTATAATCCAAATCAAAACCACTAACCCCACTTGGAAAAACAAGCATTACACAATCAGGATGTTCAAACTCAACCTCAGGGATCTTACCTTTAACAGCCCTCGTCGGTGTTTCAAATTCAGGAAAAACATCAAGTCCCATAAGAAACTTCAACTCATCACACCCTAATGAATCCAAAATCTTCACATCCCAACCAAGACTAGCAGCAGCCATTGAAACAGCACCAATAGCATGACCAACATCATGATTACAATACCGAAAACCACGTTCGCCATACTTCCAACTTTCGCGCCAAAAAATGGAAGAAAACCCAACAAGAAATGAATTAGGTGGAAAAAATTTATCAAAAAACCCAGATGGGATTTTTGCTCTAAGTTCCAAAGAATGTTCCTTTGGAGCATAATGAGCAACAAAAGGTGAATCTGAAAGAGATTCAATAGAAGGGGCAATGATATAAGCTTCCGTGGGATGCAAGTTACCACTACTAGGATTAACCCTTAACGACCATGTTGAAAAGGAAGTAATTTTCCAAGCTGAAAGTGCAAGAGAATGATAGAGGAAATGAGAAATGGTGGATTTGGAAATGGGTTTTGGAGATGGAAGAGAATTGAAGAGAGAAGGGTAAAATGGTGATTGTTGCTCTTGTTGAGGGGTAAAATGGGGAAGAGAAAGAAGAGGTGAAGAGATATATCTACGAAATGGGTTTGGTTGGTTTGCCCAATCAAGACCATGTGGTCCTCTTGCATAGTTGTTGAAATTGTGTTTGGTTTGGTTGTGGTATTTGAGAACATGGGTTAGTTTGTTTTGTTGTTGTTGTTTTTGTTCTTGTTCAATGTTTGGATTTTGAGGTTGTTGTGTGGGGCTGTTGGATTTAGAAGAAGGAGAAAAAGAGGAAGAGGACATAGATTGTGATTTTTTGGTTATTAGAGGAAAAAAGTGATTATTGTTGAAAGTTGTTGTAGGAAGGAAATGGAAGAATGGGAATTGGTTATAGTTGCGGAGAGGAAGTGAAGAAGATGATGGCATGTTTGATTTTGAAAAGAAAAAAAAGTGATTATTGATGCTCTAAAGTTTGCGTCTCCATGGACCAGGAAATGGATTCTTCTGGAAACGAATCCTCTACTGCTATGGTGTCCCGTGTCCCGTGTTGTCTCTCCAAACACATAATAAATATTTTGTTGAATTGTGGTCGGAGCTCACACAATTTAATTGTGAAGGAGTGGAATATCCGGGGTTCGAACCCGACCCTTTAAAAAACAATATTTAATTTGACAACAAAATACTCCATTTGTCCCTATATCTAAGCCCCTTTTGCATTTTTCACATAAAAGTTGTTAGTGTAATTAATGTGTCTATTTTGTGTGTTGATGTTATCAAATTGTCATTTGTTTGTATGTGTATTAAATTTGACTTTTCATATTTCAAGACAAGTTACTAGTATTAATTAGGGGTATGTTTTGAAAAAAAATAATAAATGCATCTAGTAATTTGAAAAAGGGTTTACATTTAGGAACAAAAATAAAGTTAAATGGGTGTTTAGATATAGGGACGAAAGAATTTTATTTTTTTTAAGCAAGGTGCCACAATACATTAAGATGGTGGGGATTAGCATAGGAAATGAGAGTTGTTTTTCATCATGGGTAAGTTTTAACCATTGGATCAAATGAGAAATACATTTTAGTTTGTATTTGGTTCATCTTTGGATAAAATTCATTCTGACTGAATTGATTCTGATAGAATTTATTTATGTTTGAATACAATAATGCAGAATTGATTAAATAGAATAAATATTGTTTGGATGATTTTGATCAAAATCATTTTTGAATGTATAATTACTAAAATGGATATAGCTAAATACAAATAATTGAACATAGTTGAATGTATATGTAGATCAGTACTAAATACATATATATTATTTAATTTAAATAAATTAATTTAAAAAATAATATATACAATCATTAAACCAAATTTTTTTACAAAATATTTGCTCATATATTTTACATTTTTTGATAAAATATAGTTAAGTTAAATAATACTAGAGTTAGTTGACAAAAATGATAAAATATAGCGTAAAAGAAAGGTAAAATAAAAAATACAGTAAATCCAAAACTTGGTAACTCATGACCATAAATATTTTCTGGGGTTAATTTGGTTCGTTAAGTTTTCTAATTAAATTTGGTTCATCAAATTAAATACAAAGCAAAACGAAGGAGAATTGATAAAGACCAATTAAAGAAAAATAATAGGTTATAATAATCAAAATATAAAATTTATTGGAGAATTGATTCTAGTTAACTCAAAAGGTAGGAATTGTAGCTTCAACTAGAATTGCTTTTAGAGATGAGAATTGATTTTGAAAAGTTGAACCAAACATGTTGGAATTGCTAGTTTTCACTTTTAAAGCTGCTAGAAATGCTTTTAAAGGGTGTCAAAGCTGAACCAAACATATACTTAATCCTACTCTCTCAACACTAGATTTTTCCACACTATCTTCTACCATCACTCTCTCCTCCATGGTCACTCACCCACCACCAGCATAACGCCGTTGTTTCTGTTCAAGCTTTCATCGACACTCTTCAATTCTTCTTGAATTACAAAAGAGGGCTAACTCAAACAATAATTAAATTTATTTATTCTCCAAATCCAATGAATTTTCAATTCACTGACACAACAAGTCATGAACTAAAAATCTCAACAAAAAAAGCCAAAATTGAAAATGGGTGAATTTTGTGTAACTGTGTTTGAAACCAGTAGGGGGATTAACTTGCCATTTTTATGTAGAGAACTTCTGAATTAACAAGGGGAGAGAGAGATTGGGCAGCGGTCGGTGGACTTGATGTTTTCTACACTGCCAGATTTTTTTGTTATTTTATTTCGCCGGTGGTGATTTTATCTGCACTGTGATTTGGTGATGGTGGATCAATTTTAGTCTGGGTTGAAGATAGTGAGATGGAAGATAGCAAGGTTGAATAATCTGGTGGAAGATAGCAAGGTTGAATAATCTGGTGGTGGTGGTGGTGGTGGGTGAGTGGCGACATGCAAGAGAGAGAGGGTGGAAGATCACATAGAAAATAATCTAGTGTTAAGGGAGTATGATAAGATTGTGTTCTTCATTTGATCTAATGGTTAAAACTTATTTTTCCATGGTGGAAAACAACTCTCTTTTCCCATGCTAAACCCCACCCACTAAGATGCATTAGCGAAAGAAAATTGGTACAAAAAAGAGAAGGGAGACTATATCAAAACATTCTCAAAAGTGAGTGAACCTAAAATTAGGTCAACCAAGTCTATTTTTACCATAATCACTCCTAACATCCATTGGAATGGGATAATAATAAACGAGTTCAAATTCAAACTTATGTTTGCTAAAGCATTAGCACAAGTATTATCTTTTCTATATACATGATAAACTACAAAATTCATAGATGATATAATTGTAAGACAGTTGGTCCATTTGTTTCTTATCCTCTAAGAAACTTCTCTAGCATCTTTGAACGCTTTGACTACCAACATAGAATTTGTTTCAAGCCACAAAGTTTTTCCAGTTTTTAGAATCATCAAATTGTATAGCTTTCATTGCTCCACAAAGCTCATCATAATAAGAATTACCAGATCCATGACCTTCAGCAAAGCAACCAAGAAATAAAGCCTCTTTATTTCTGAAAATTACCTCACAAGAGACGGTGCTTCCTACAGACCGCCCATCACAGTTACATTTTATCCAATTGAAAATGGGAGGGTACCAAATGACTTCCCTAATTATGTTTTCCTTAGGAAGGTTAATTTTGATACGAAAAGCCTTCAAAATCATGAATTTTGACATAGATGAGCTAGGAAGCAGCTTAGAATGGCTAGCAGTGATAGAGACATTAGAGATCATTTGAGCAACACATGATTTCCAAAGAATATGCTTACTATTAAACCTGACAGAGTTTCTAGCATGCCAGATGTCATTCGAAATGTTAATAATAGCATCTTGTGTCACCAAAGTACACTGAGGAGACCAACCTTTCTCATACAGGCTCCAAATGTCTTCAAGAGATTAAAATTGAAAAGACAAGTTCAGAACTGATGTCAGCATCTCCAAATATGAACAAAATAATTGCAAACAAAGAATAGATGAAAAGTACATTCTTCATTATTCATATAGAGTTTGCACAGAGAAGGTAAAAACAACCTCTTTTTCAGCTTGTCATCTGTTGAGACTTTGTCATTCATTAATCTCCAAGCTAACAAAGATTTAAAAGGGGGAATATTGATAGACCAGCTGTGCTTGGCCCACTTAATCTCTCGAGAGAGCTTAGATTTGAATTTTTATGCCACTTTGACATTAAACCCTTCATTGCTTGAATGTTTCCAACATAGTTGTGTTGAGACAAAATCCTGATTTGATGTTTTAAAGATTACAAACATATTAAATTTATTTAATCTTGTTATCTACTAATTTGTTTTGTGAGAATTTGTTTCATGAGAATGTACTGAGAAATTTCTGGCATATACGAAAATAAAACAGTATATCAAAAGTAAACAAGTCAGCACAGCAAGAAAGCATAGCAGATTATTATTTGAAAGATGTCTTTTGGGCCATAAGAAAAGAGTTCGACCCATTTGGAAGTTAAAGCCCATAAAGAATAAAATATCTCAATCATGGATAAGAACACATGACTTGTTTAGGCATGACACCACTAAAGGAAAATAGGATGACATAATCAAAATTGAACAACAAGCAAACAGCTGGTTATCTCTCTCGCAAGCAAGCAACAGTGCAAGCAAGGGTAGGCAATTGGTCAGAACATTCTGAGATCGTTCTGCCCATTTTTAAGAAGAAAAATGAAATCAATTGAGATTTTGGACAGCTATCAAAAACGTGTCCAACAGCTCTAATTTCACTCTTAATCATTAAGGCACTACTCACCTATAAATACAAGTGGCTTTGAAGGTTGAAAGCAAGAGTTTTGAATGCAAACATTCTCTCAAGTGAAAAACATCACTACATACAAAGCTCTTCGCAAACAAAGAAAATTCCAAGCTCTCTCACTGTGTCTCTTGGATCTTCTCTTTCGAATTTGCTTATATAAATCTCAAACAAGTGTTGAGAATTTATTTGATCCAAGACAAATCTCATTCATCTTACAAAGTGTATTGTAATTCTTAAAGTCTATCTATAACGATAGTTTAAGAAAAAGTGTAACAACCTTTCTTGTGCGAAAACAAAGAATTGTAGAAGCTTGCTGAGGTTGATAATACAGGGTGTAACGGACTGATCTGGTGTGATCAAGACCTTATAGTGCTAGTCAGATGTTTCTGTTAGCAAGACAACTATAGTGGATAATCTCACACAAGGTGTGGGGACTCAAAGTAGCCAAGTTTGGTGAACTAGGATAACTCTCATGTGTTATTCTTATTCTCTATCTCTCTCTTTATTTAAAGTTATACAATACACACACTATATCACACCTATATTAATCTCCATAATATTCTGGTCCTAATTAATCATTAATATTACTGCATTACTCTATTCAATATTAAACTGACTCCAGAACATTCTGGTCCAAGATAAAACAATTGATTAATTATTTGACGAAAGTTTAAAATCAGTTTATAATATTGTTTTATCATTCTCTCTTATATTAATCATTCTCTAGAACATTTTGGTCCTTATTATAATAAACTTTATATTTTAACTTAATATCATTTTTCTCATTCTGCTTATAATCATTCTCCAGAACACTATGGTCCTATCAATTAATTGTTATATACTATAATCTTGTTGAACTAACATAAAATAAGAACTTTCTTGAGTATATAAATCTAAACTTAAGTTTCTGGAATAATTTTAAAAGGGTCACAATTCAACCCCCT